>Ga0228711_1001326_pt1 | contig 35947 bp, 26 predicted proteins | sample MedpolnodulmetaG_2_FD_177996 | JGI IMG/M metagenome (GOLD analysis project Ga0228711, IMG submission 177996) | Root nodule microbial communities from Medicago polymorpha collected in Santa Monica, California, United States - brown nodules | ecosystem: Host-associated > Plants > Roots > Nodule... | reverse complement strand
GAAACATAGTTAAAGTATTATGAGTTAAAAATAAAATGCGCGAGTGTTGAAAAGGTTACTAAAAATATATACAGGGAGGGGGGTGCAGACGGCAGTACTGGGGGATCAACAAGCAGCAAAGAAAATACACAGAAAACAAGTTGGGCCTAAAGCTGGGTATGGGTTAAGCCTGGCGGGTTTATGGATCATGGATATGGGTTAAGTTAGTGGCATGGGTTGGCATAAAATCACAAACAGATCCTTCATTCTTCTTTTAAAAAAAACGTGTTATGCTCCCTCCCTCACTCATGCTTTCTCTCTAACATAACACAAACCTTCTCCCTTCTCTCACCTCTACGTTCTGGAAAAAAGGAAATGAATTTTCCGGCGAGTTTAAGTTTTCCGGCACGGTGGCCGGTGGTGCACCACCGTGCCGGAGTTCCAAACTCTCCGAATTCAAATTTTTTTTACATTTTTATACATCCATTTTTTCCTTCCATACAAATCCGAAATTATTTTTTATAAAGGCTAACACACAAAGCCTAGATCTAGCATCAAAAATTCGAAAGTTTTAGAACACAAATGAACAAAAAGCAAAGAAGGAAAGTTGTTACCTCCGTTTAGATCGGAGACAAGACGTTTTAGAGACGGAAAACTTCGATTTCGTCGCGTTTTACATTGGAATACTTCGATATCTTCTTCTCTCTTTGCGTTTGGTTCGGCTACGGCCTTGTTGTTGTAGTAGTTCGAATCTGTTGTTGTTTGATGGCAGATTTGAGTCACTGTATTGATTATTTGGAGAATCCGTAGTGAAAACTCAAGAAGAAACGAGTTGCTGGAAAATTTTTGTTCATGATGTTCTTGATGAACTTCATGTGTTAACCCCTAATTTTGGTGATTTGATCTGAAATTTGATGAGAGAGAAGAGGGGATAGTGTTTGTGCCGCTGCAGCTGTGTCAGTGATTGGGGTGAACAGTGATTTTCTGACCCCCTCTCTCCAATGATTGACAGACTATTTATAAGGATCAAATAGGGTTAAATGAAATTTCACTGGACCAAAGTGCCCCTGACTTGAGCAGCAAGAACCTCGAGGACAAAGTGACTAAAAGGACCAATTAACTAAAAAGGAGAATTAAAATAAATAAATTAAACACTAGAATTAAATAATAAAATAAATAAAAAACGAAATAATAATAACAACCAAATAAGACCAAAACTAAAAACTTAAAAATGTCCTCTTGGAACCAAAGAATGAGGTATTTTAAAATACCTCTCTGCCAAAAATTCGTCTAAAACAACGAAAATTCTCAACTTTAAAAGTACGAATAAAATAGGTAAAAATAGAGAAAAGTGGTCAAAATTTGGGGTATGACATCAAATATTTTAAAAGTTGAAAAGTTGTAATCGATTATTGTTTTGGTGTAATCAACTACAATTTTTCGTGAACAAGTGCGATTTAAATGATTAATCATTGGGCTTAGGCCCCTTTGTTTCTAAAAAATAAATAATTATTAGTCATTGTTCATAGAGCCCTTTAGAACTGATGTCTTGCTTCATGGATGTTTTCTAAATCCTCTAAAACCAACTTTCATATTCAAATATTCTAAGATCAAATATCACTTTCTCATTTAAACTTTCGAACTTTGTGAAACCTTGATTATATTTTCATATCCAAAAAGGTTTGTGAGCATTAAGTTATATTCATTTGAAAAGTGATATTGATATGATACAACCAAACAATATTTTCTTCTACAATTGCTCTTAAGATTTTCATAGAGGTGATCTCTGAAATCTTTGATCTCCCTCTCGAAGGTCATTATGTATTTAGTGATGATTGGTTCGCTGAACTCGATGTTAAATTCGAAAATGTGCGTCAATTGCTGCTTTTACCAGTAATTGCCTTGAAATGGAAGTTTCCACCATGTCCTATACAATGATATTTTGCTTATTTACCACCTATTCATGAAAGAAAAGCTCAATCTCCCTTTTGTGATCATACAAAATATGATTCATACCGTCGAAAACTCTAACAAAATGTTCAATGTGTCATATGAAATACACTCACCAAAATTTTCAAAAAATTTAATGTTCCATTAGATGGTGAGGAGTCCAACTTCGAGCACTCCAAATTTACTCCAAAAAAACGTCAACCATATACAATTTAGATTCTCCAAATAATTTAGATTCTCCCTTAGTTTAAAGAGTGTGTTAGGGAGTGTAATACTATCATTTCTCTTCGTTGTAAATGTTATTCCAAATACAATCTCCCTTTTATGATCATACAAAATATGATTCATACTGTTGAAACCTCTAACAAAAAGTTCAATGTGTCATATGAAATACACTCACCAAAATTTTCAAAAAATCTAATGTTCCATTAGATGGTGAGGAGTCCATCCTCGAGTACTCCAAATTTACTCCAAAAAATGTCAACCATATACAATTTAATTCTCCAATTTTTTTTATTCCCCCTTAGTCTTTCGTTGTAAATATTATCCCAAATACAATTCGATTCTAAAGCAGAAAATAGTGCAAGTAGCATAAGAAATAGACAAGCATCTTTGTTAAAACATAAACGTTATCATTTGCTAACTGCTCAACTAATGGACATGAAAGTTATTTTGAACCGAAAATATTCTCCACCATCAACTTATGGTCTGAATCGAGTTGCCATGGCATGACATATGAAGTTCAAGTAAGTAGGAAACTATTCAATAAAATTGCTGATTGACATAGCCATGTTGATCTAGGAAACGGTACCTGCGTCCTCGCATGTTGTTTCTGGCAGTGGCAATTTGAGCAATGGCACCGGTTCTTGCAATAACCATAACCTCTGCTACAATTTTTTGTTGGCGACAAGACTCTTCATCTAAGGTAAACCGAGCAGTATCCCTTTAGTGATGCACTAAATCCAGTGCAATTTGATCACGAACAGTTAAACGGTTCTCCTGGTTGGAGAGGATGGTACGCTCCAGATGATCAAGCCAACCACCACCGAAAGAGAGAGCTCTGCACTTGGAAACCCTGGACTTTGGTACACCTATGAACAAGATCTTTATTAATGAAACTCAAGAAAAGTATGGCGTTTTCTTCGGAACTCAATGTTGATGACGGGATTCCGTAGGCATTGAGCCTCGCCAAGGTAGGCTGGGTGAGCGCCATGGAAGTATCTGTTGTAGAGAAAATGTAGCGACGAATTTGGGGCTTCTGAAACCCTACAAATTGGGGTTTTCCAATATTGATATTTTGAAAACAGTCACGAGTTTTCAAAATCTTATCGTATCAACTTTCTCATATCGGTACATAAAAATTCACTTCCACATATATAAACACATAACAACCACAACAAGTATGATGCAAATATTTAATGGTGTTTTGCATATAAAATAAAAAATATTTAATTGAAACACTACGTTAATGTTGATATTTTGAAAATAATCACGAGTTTTCAAAACTTTATCATATTGACATTCTAATATTGGTATATGAAAATTTGCTTCCGCAAATATAAGCACATAAAATTCGCAACGAACGTGACGCAAATATTTAAAGGAGTTTTTCATATAAAATAAAAACATATTTAATAAAAACACTACATTAATGTTTATATTTTGAAAATAGTCATCAAATTTCAAAATTTTATCATTCAACTATCTCATACCAGTAAATAAAAGTTTGCTTTGACATATATAAACACATAAAATTCACAACGAGCGCGGTCCAAATAGTTAACGGAGTTCAACATATAAACTAAAAAAATATTTAATAAAAACGCTACATAAATGTTTACATTTTAAAAATAGTTGTGATGAGTTTTCAAAATTTTATCATATCAACTTTCTCATATTGGTGCACAAGAGTTTGCATCGGCAGATATAAACAGATAAAATCTGCAACGGCTCACGGTGCAAAATGTTAACAATGTTTGCATATAAAATAATTTTTTAAATATAAACATTGCATCAATGTTGGTATCTTGAAAATAATTATAAATTTGCAAGATTTTATCATTTCAACTATTCCATATCGTTACAAAAAAAACTGTTTCCGCATCTATAAATACATAGAATCCGCGACGAGCACGATGCAAATATTTAACTGATTTTTGCATAAAATAAATGTTTAATAGAAACATTACATTAATGTTGATAATTTCTATTTAATGTTTTAAAAAATTTCACAATATTATTGCAAGTACAAACTAACCACGTACACAAACTAAACTCTTGTCACCATCACACCCACCTTAATAAACCCACCAACCCTCCACGTTCCAATTTCATCCTATAATCCATGGACACCATTCAATCCCACTCCCCACGTGTCACCCTTCTCTTTCCTTCGAGATTCAAGCAACCCCAAAAATTAGAGATTCACACTTACATGAAAAGTAACAATTCTTTCACACCTGTCCTATATTACCCTCCCAAACAACCCTTTGATATTCCACCAAGTGTCCACTTTCCATCTTCGAAGTCATAATATCCACATGTCTTCCTTAGAGTCTTCAAATCAGTTCTTATAACATAATATATTTTTTGTTTCGAGATTATTTAGCGGTGCTTCCTTTCTAACACTCCAAACGTGTTATTAACCGCTTTTCTTAACTTCTCCTCTTTCGCCATGTATCCTTTCTTTTCTTCCTTTTCAACCTTACTTTAAAAACCTCAAATATCACAGCACAACATTTTTTTTTATCATCAATACGTAAACTTTTTTATTATTTTTTTCAATATTAAATTTGCATATGACGTTGTAGTAATCATTCAACATGATTGAAGTTGAAAAGGTTGAACTTGATTTAGATTTATCAATATGAGGAGCTTTCAAGAAATCCAAACCTGAATTAGGACCAGATAAATTAAAAAATCTAGGTCTAAATCAAAGTCAAGGGGGTTTATAAATATAATTGCAAATGCTCATTTGTTAAAAGAGTGAGCACTTCAAGAAAGATTGTTCTGAAAAGGGGGTAATGATAATTCTTTCTTTCAAGTTGCGGTTACCTCAGAGGATCCCGATTGTGAGTGTGTTGGTGCACTAAGAGGAGTAGTTGAAAATCGAAAAAGAGTTGGATCATGGGCTTGGGTGGCTTTTATCACATATGTTCAAGGAATGAATATTTGGAGACTCTGGAGCAGAAAGAAGATGGAGTCGTTAACCTAATAAAGGATAAGTTAGTAAGTTCCAACATGTTCAATGTGTCTAAAGATGTTTGATAACTTTGAATTTCTTTTAAAAAATGTAAGGTATGTTTTTTTAAATTAAGCGGAATTTAATTTTCGTATAAACATGTTTGATGGGTTAAACTATTGCACTAAAATTCAACATATTAAAAAATTTGCATGGTGCATTGATAATTGATAATAGTCTAAAAATGTGTGGTTTATACATTTTAGATGGTTCTATTATTATTGGTTATACATTTATAGTAAGTCAAAACACTCATGTTGAAACCAAATTATGGCATTTAAGGTTATGATATGTTAGTGAAATATGTGTATTTCCACTAGCGAAACAAGATTTGCTAGAATACTAATTGTACTATAAACAATACTCGGGTATTTCACGGGATTTATTAATATTTTAATTAAAAGATTAATAGAATAAATATTTAAAATTTATAAAAAAATTATTAGAAATTAAATACATTTTTATATTACAATTAGATTTTTTTTTGTTACAATTAGAAATTAGATATAAAAATTTGTAAGTGTATTTCATATGGTAAAAGGTTGCACATTTGAGTTTCCTCACTACTATGTGTGTGAGTTTCGCCGATATACTCGTTGTAAATTTTATGTGTTTGTATATGTGGAAGCTAATTTTTATGTACCGTTATGAGAAAGTTGATATGATTAAATTTTGAAAACTCGTGTGTATTTTTAAAACATCAATATTAATGTATTGTTTCTATTAAAAAAAATATTTTATATGAAAATTAGTGAGATTAAGTGATTAACAAATGATATATTAGCAAAAATGATGAGATTGAGTTGTTATCTTATATTTATGCCAAAGGAGAGAAGAATAAAAAAAAATTGAGGAAAAAAAATATTCTACTCTCCTTTGACATAAATTTATTCTTCTTTCCTACATTTATATCATAATACATTGTTTTTTCTTATTATTTAGCAGCAAATTGACCATGAAGGTCACCAAATTAGTGAGATTAAGAGTCTAACCGAGAACATTTCACACAAAATGGTGGACATTAGTTTTATTATATTATTAGTAGTAGATTTGTTTATTTTATATGCAAAAACCCGTTTGAACCGTGCTTGTTGCGGATCTTAAGTATTTTTTAAAAACCATGTAGATATTTATTAATGACAAATTTTTGTTTCCTATTTTTTAAAACATATAATAGTTTACAATGATATAAATTCAAATCAAGTTCTCAAAGTTTACATTAATCATGCACAACATCGATATATGTTATTATAATAAACTTTGATGCAACATCGATCCATGTTCTTTGAAACACAAAAGATCATATCCCTAATACTTGCTACATAAGAAACTATGGTGTTCCTTATAGTGAGTACGTATAGATAAAGAAAGGAACTAACCCAAGAGGACCCAAAAGAAAAATGGGTACCTAGAAAGTGCTATCAATTGTCTTGTAGGTACTTGAAAACCAGATGCAAATCTTGTCAAATTAAAATTGGTTTTTCAAGATACAAGACCATTTGATATGGTAGGCTTAAAACTTTATTGAATTAAAGATGATTTGAGAAAGATTGACACTTTGATATCAACATTGACATCAAATCATTGCGAAGAAGATATTTTTTTTTACATAAAATTTGTTATTTCTCTCATATCACGACTCTTTGAATTTTACTCTTTTTTTCTTCTTTTGATGATGTCAAAAGGGGGAGAAAGTGTATGTTTGTGTTTTGTGCTTAAATTGTTTCAGATTATCCGATTGCAAAACAAAGGGGGAGACATACAAGATAGAGGGAGTTTCATTTGATCAAACATTGTCAAAATGATATGGTTTGTTATCATCAAAAAGGGGAAGATCGTGAAGAAAATTTCCTTCTTAGACTTGACTGGATTTTGATGATACCAACCTCACATCACAAAAGAAAATAATTATGGAGGCACAAGATGAAGATGAAGACTTTTAGATTATTAAGTGTGAGTTATTGTAAGGATGATCTTTATCTTCGATTTATTACTTTTAACATCTATATAACTTAGAATGCTCAGAAATTCATTTGAACTTAATCACAAATCATTTACTAAGTTAAATATAAGAGTCCGTATGAAGCAAGTTTTGAAAAATGTTGAAAAATTGATTTTTGAAATCATGTAATCGATTACCTAAAGGTTGTAACCCATTACCAACATTGTGTAACCCATTACCTAAAGTGTGTAATCGATTACCAACTCTATGTAATCGATTACACTTGTTAAATTTCAAATATTTGGAACGTTGGAAAGTGGTAATCGATTACCATTTTGGTGTAATTGATTACCACATGCTAGAAAGCAAATTTTCGTGAACAAGTGCGATTTAAATGATTAGTCATTGTTCATGGAACCTTTTGGAACTGAAGTCTTGCTTTATGGATGTTTTCTACAACCTCTATAAATACATTTGACATCTAAACAACATTAACCAACTTTCATATTCAAATATTCTAAGATCAAATATCACTTTCTCACTTAAACTTTCAAACTTCCATTTTTATGAAACCTTGATTATATTTTCATATCCAAAAAAGTTTCTGAACATTAAGTTATATTCATTTGAAAATTGATACTGATATGATACAACCAAACAATATTTTCTTCAACCATTGGTTGTAAGATTTAAGATTTTCATCAGAGGTGATCTCTGAAATCTTTGATATCCCTCTCAAAGGTCATTATGTATTTGGTGATGATTGGTTCATTGAACTTGATGTTGAATCTGAAAAATGTGCGTCAATTGCTGCTTTTACCACAAGCTAGAGATCTTATCTCTGCCAATCTTTTACCAACACCAAAAATGCTAAATATCAAGAGTCAGTAGTTGCCTCGAAATGGAAGTTTCCACCATGTCCAAAACAACGTTCTTTTGCTTATTTACCACCTACTCATGAAAGAAAAGCACAATCTCCCTTTTATGATCATACAAAATATGATTCATACCGTCGAAACCTCTAACAAAATGTTCAATGTGTCATATGAAATACACTCATCAAAATTTTCAAAAATTTTAATGTTCCATTAGATGGTGAGGAGTCCAACTTCGAGCACTCCAAATTTACTCCAAAAAAACGTCAACCATATACAATTTAGATTCTCCAAAAAATTTAGATTCTCCCTTAGTTTAAAGAGTGTGTTAGGGAGTGTAATACTATCATTTCTCTTCGTTGTAAATGTTATTCCAAATACAATTCGATTCTAAAGCAGAAAAAGTGCAAGGAACATAAGAGATAGACAAGAATCTTTGTTAAAACGTGAACGTTATCAAATGCTAGCCGCTCAACTAATGCACAAGAAAGTTATTTTGAGCCAACAATATTCTCCACCATCAACTTACGGTCTGAATCGAGTTATAGAGAATATATACATATTAATATCCCTTTCTAAAGTAATATTATTGTTTTGTATATAAAACAAAGAAAGCATGCATGAATGAGCAGATAGCATATGAAGTGAAATGGGGGCTTCTCTATCAGAGCTAGAGCAACCACCACAACCACAACAAACACATCAACATTCACAGTCACAGCCACACCAGCACCAACACCATCAAAATGAACCAACCAATAAGGAAGAATTACAATTACCTTCCAGAAGGGAAAATATGTTGTTGTCTCCTCAACATCACACAAAATTACCCTCCAGCAAAAAGGCAGTACAAAACTCCACAATTGTAAAATCCAGTGAGACTCAATCAGCAGCTAAACCTTTGATAAAAGAACTAAGTTTGCCACACAACTATGAACACATATTGAAGGATGCAGACTCACCGGTTGATAAATCATCAAGGGAAAAGATATGTGATCAGCTTTATGCTGGAGTGTTCTTACATCATACGACTAAGGCAAGTTCAATATCATTCAGTTTCTTATGAACAAGCCTTGGAGTAATTTTCTTTTTATAAAAGTGTGACGTGATGACCATTTTATAATTGTCCTTAGATGATTTAAATTTCGTCACAACAAATTACAAGGTCAAACTCTTACGAGTCAGTAACACCTGGGGTCTTTGAATAGAAATTTGAATTTAAATGTTCATAAAATGAGATATAAGTATGATTTGGTGGCTGGGGTGGAAGAGTTAAGGAGCAGAAAAAAAGGAGATCGAGAGTTAGTTCATAAAATGGTACTTTGAAAGAATATGTGATATGTATATTTTAGTAATCATAGATATAAAAATAAATAATATGTGGAAGCTATGGAGCAATTGAATTTAGTTTTTTTTGTTTTGGAGAAGGGAGCAATTGAATTTAGTTATTTGCAAGTTTGAGCTAATTCTAATTGAAGACTTGTTTTTATATATTGAACAAATTTTAATGATTATCGTTGTTTGTAGAAATATTGGGTAGAGAAGAACTCCAAAGCCAACTGTTTCATGTTGTATGCAAGAGCACTCTCAATCACCTGGGCAGAAGATCCAAATTATTGGAAATGGATACAGCAAAAAGATGTTAGGTACACATCTTTACATCATTATCTTTTCCTTTTATATCAACAATTTAATCCCAGTGATTGCAAATATTTCCAATTTTCATTATCTTTATTCTGTTGATGCTGAAGTCATTAGCAGCATAAACCATCAATTCTGTACATAAACTATCACCAATCACTCCATCTTCAATTAGTCCATAAAATATATAAATATTTTAAGTAGTCGCTAAATTTATCAAGAAACATCTATGAACTACAAGCTAATGCTATCTAGGACTTTGTCTGGTTAAAATGAATCTAATAATTTTGTAGCATACTCATGTCACATGATTTTTAGTCCTAATTAGATCAAGCTATGTTTTACAGTGAGGGGATGACTGAGGTGGCTGAACTGAAGAGAGTTTGTTGGCTAGAAGTTCATGGAAAATTTGACACAAGGAAGCTTTCACCAGGAATTCTATATCAAGTTTCATTTATTATAATGTTGAAAGATCCAGCTCAGGGTTGGGAACTTCCGGTAAATGTTAGACTTGTCCTTCCAGGAGGAAAGAAGCAACAACATAAGGAAAATTTAATGGAAAAGTTAAGGGCACGGTGGATAGAGGTTCCAGTTGGTGAGTTTGTAGCATCTGAAAAAGATGGTGGTGAGATGGAGATATCAATTTTTGAATATGAAGGTGGTATGTGGAAACAAGGGCTTGTCATCAAAGGCATTGCTATCAAACCAAAGGAATGAGATATAGATAGATATTTACGTAATGTGTGAAAAAAGCTTGTTTCCATTTATAATAAATAAAACAAACAAACCACCACGCAGAGTCTGTTTGTGTAGTTCATAATATGAAGGTGTGGTGGGGATCCATGTTTGACACAGCAAGGCTAATTGCCTCTTACAAAATTCATAAACTCAATATTATATATCTGTTGTCCCAAACACACTATATATTGTATCATTGTTCCATTTTCTGTTATAATTATTATTCTGTCATCTACTAATTTTATATTACAAAATTACATATAATTATTGCTTCTATTGAAATAGGTTATTCTTACATTAAAATAGTTTCAATCCTATTTAGAAAATTAAAATTAAAACCGTCTACCCTGATCATTATCAAGGGACTGAATTATGTTTATTAAGTCCTAGTTCCAGATCCTCATTTTCCACCCAAGTCCTACTGTTCTTCAATAGGACATGGGACAAATAAAAACATACCAGAGAGAAACATAAAAGGTATTAACACTAAAAGTTGCGAGGCTAATAAATAGCAATTTTTCAAATGAACTTTGTACATAGCTGGTACAAATATTAACAGCACGCCACTCTTTACAAAGTGGGATAGATAAGAATGTCAGAGATGGTATTATTTTATCACAACTGACATCATATTATACAACATAGAACATCGAGGAATATGGCGGCACAGCATCATATGAATGTCCTTATATATATACAAAGAGATGTCACCCACAATCAAATATACAGCAAGTATCCCCACCATATTCACTCACACTTCAACAGAATGATTCATGAGGCATCAACTGAAACAGCTACGGCATTCAGTTCAATGTGCTGCTTACCGTCATTGTCAGTGTGAACAAAGACGGTAGCATGAGCCTCAGAATGGGATTTATTGGCTCCTTCTTGAGAAACTGATATCGAGCTCAAAGTCATTTTATTATCACCAGTATTGGTTTGGCCATCTTGGTCTTTGGAAATGATTTCCCATTCCTCTTTCAAGGATGCTACTTCTAGACCCTTCTCTTTATGTCTCTCCATTTCAAAAGCAGTGGGTAGAATCACATAATCATTGAGAGGATTGTAAAAGGGATCAGGGTCTCCTGCCTTCAGCCAGTGCTTGAGAATCCTAAATAGATGAGGCTCACAAAGTATACCCCGATGTTCACCTGGTATTCCAACCCTCTCCTCCGCATTGAACCCATCAGCCTGCATATATAGCCAGAAATATGATTTTTCAAAAATCCTAAACAAACACTTACAAATGACAAAAATGAATTTTAAAAAAAAAAGAAAGAAAGAATCTGAAACAAACGGACCCCAATATAGCTTATAACATCTACAATGAGACTCAGTAGCATAAGCTCCACAAAATAGCTTGTAAAACAACATATACAGAGATTATTATACGAAGAGTTTGGCCTGATTCTTTCTTCAATTGTCGAAATAACTTCATCAGTAGAGTATCAAGAAAAATTGTACAACGTTGGAGACGTAAAAAGGCCTTTCATGGTAAACTTAGATTCAATAAATCACAGATTGCATAAAGATGTGAAGAGAGTGGGCAAACCTTAGCTGACTCTACTGGAACTGTTCCATCACCATCAACGCACACATATCTGGCCTGAATATATAAAAATAATGTCAGACCCTGCAACTTAAGGAAAGGAAAATGCCTGTGGGGGGCAGCTTACACAGATTTAACATTATATACAATAAAGTAAAATATGCACCTAAACACAGGGGGGACCCTATGCGTGTGTTAATAATATATCTAAATAAATTGATACAAAATGGAAGATAAAACAAAGGGAAGAGAAGTGGGTTGATATAATCACTGATTTAAGTTTAGGCAACAGAAGAGCTAGCCACGTTGCGAATTCGAGCATGTTTAGAAGGCTTTAAAAGAACTTCAAAATTTACAAAATCATCACATTTAATATACACAAAAAGCCGCATATGCAAATTAGGGGAATCAGTACCATATATACAATACAACCATAGCCAAAAGCCATATGGTTTGGTGGACATGGTACTGATTCCCCTAATTTGCAATACAACTTTTTACCTATACTTTGATTTGTAAGATGCACCGATAAACATATATTTGGAAATTGAAACAATTACAAATCTACCTGCAAATAGCGTAACTCTTGCAGATCTGAGACAGGCTGGTCCGCATTTCCATAGCTGCGGAATATTTGTCATGTAAAGTGAGGGTCACATATATTAAAAGGAATACTAAATACCTACGTGCATGTACTAGACCATTCTAAATATAATTGATACATATTTTTTGTGTAACCATGGTATAACCCAAAGAATTAATAGAGACAATACCAAATACTATGAGGCGTCGCAAGATTGGTCCCATAAATATTGTAAAATTTAACACCCGACGGAAGTTTGGCTGAAGATAGGATCTCCCTTGTTTTGTTTGCCCATTCAAAAATATGTGAGTTGAAGGGCAGAGGCAATTCCTCCCCTTCATGACTAACCTGGATATCACGCCAATCTAAATTAAGATACATACAAGTAAATATCCTATTTCTTTCAAAAAGGAAAAAAGCAAATATCCTAGGGTGTGTTTGTTTCATACTTGAAATTACATTCTTTTTGTGGTTCCCAGGAATAACATTCCTACTCATGTGTTTGGTAAAAAAATTATATTTCCCACGAATGTTTTTAAAATTTGTTTAATTTAAAAAATATAACAAAAACAAATACATATGAATGTGAGTGGTAGTGGGAAGTTATAGTTAGTTAATATTTATGCCCATGGGAATGTTAGATTCCCACTCTTAAGCATGGGAATAAAAAGTGAAGAAATAATGTGTAAATAACATTCCTTGGAATAAAAAATACCCGAGAATTTTTTTTTAAAACTTAAAACAAACATGTGAATATCATATTTCCAATATCACATTTCCAGGAATAATTCTATAAACCTTACAACAAACACACCCATAGATAACTTTATCTTGAATAGCAACATGTGTACTTCTCAAACATATTAATGTATTTCAAGCTGTCAAATAGCGGCTATAGTGTTGCAGAATTTCCGCTATTATTGTGATACACTATTTAGCACAAAATATTGTCAAATAGTGACACTGTAGCATATTGGAATTCGAACAAATCATTAATTTCTGCTATCTGCAATTGAGAACACTATTTCAAGCATATGAAACCTCTTCCTTTCCCCCCACCCCTCCAAAAAAAATGTTTAAACCACAAGAACAAATACATTAAGTGAAGTTCCAAGTTCAGCTCAAGATAGGGAAAAGGTAATGTTTGTAAAGTGTTCTAACAATCAAGTTGTGAAACTATGATACATTCGATATGATGGAAATGTAGACGACACTCAAATTAGCTTAAATAGACATTTTCTGTCCCAGTAAATATACCAGTAACTACTCTTGGTCTCCGTATTTGTTTTTGGTTTAATCCCTAAAATGTAAAATATTAGAAAGTTTCTTTTTGTGTACTTGTTACTTTGGGTTTGGTTCGTATAATCTTTGTTCTTGTTGGAATTAATCCTTCTATCATCCACGTTCCAAGGACATAATATGGTCCACATATCACAGAAGAGGACTGTGACCAACGTGAGCAAACATTACAGGGACATAAATCAACAGAACAAGGAACAAAAACATATTTTCCTATGCTTCAAGGACTACAGCAGCAACAAAAATTACGCTCCAACAAAAAACTAGAACATTTCCAGGGACAAAAGCATATTTTAAACCACACAGATTTAACTATCTGCAACTCACTTTGTTGTTAACAAGAGCTTGCTTGAAAATCTCAACGTTATCACGTGGCGGATATGACTCCAGAATAACATGAGATTTCCCATCCTCATGAAGTCTCTCACGCCACAATTCCAGAAGAGGAATGTGTTTCCAATGAAAATTAGGACAAGCCATCAGTTCATATATTGATGGACATTCAATCAGCTGTGACATTAGAACAAGCTTCAATAAATAAATCTGAAAATCAAGGCATCTAAATACCAAACGAAAAAGTACAAATGTATCATAAGTTCATACCCAAATGCAATCATAAAAAAAACAGCATCGAACAATACATAGAAAATAAAAATCATGCAGACAAAATCAAGTATACATGAAAATGCTATTTATTTGATATAATAATAACTTTACAAACTATAAATAATAGCAGCTAAAATTAATATAGCTAAAACTATTTTATATATTTTTCTTAGGTACTACACCACTGCATACTATTTTTCTTTTTATATAGACATAAATATCAAATGCATGATTGTGAATTTTGATTATCATTTAGTCATTTTAGCTTTTTGTCCATGGTTTACAGAAGACTTCATCAATATTTTCTTATTTCTTCATACTGATTAATAACACTTCATATATCTGCACAACTATATCACTAAAGGATAAACTACTGAGGCGATCAAATAAACTCAGGACAATGAATACAAGCATAATACTCAGCTGCCTCAAATATCTGTATCCAACAGATATTATAGATGACTCTGAGAAGTCCCCACTCGCCGTAATAGGGGTTGTTTGAACTAATTAATTAACTCAAAACACAAATTCAGAAAGCCAAAATAATTTATCTGTACCAACTGGTGCATGCTCCATTTGGAAATAAAAAAGTTTTGCTCCCATCCTTCCACAAATGACATTCCATTTAAAAAGGTAGAATTGGTACATCCAGGTGCACCTGCATACCAACGTATAGCTGCATCATGATGCATTTCCAACGGTAAACAAGATTTTAATAAACTTCTAGCTATCTGCTAAAACACAGATGATATAGAAACCAATACATGAAAGGCTGTAAAATCAGGGAGAATCTGAAGTTTCTTAACTGAAATTATTCGAAAAAGAATTGAATAATGTGAAAAGATACAAGCCCAACAAATATAGGGCTAAGACAAAGAAGATACATGGTTGCAGAGCAATATCAATACTGCTGGATGACACAGCCCAGGAAGAGAAAATACAATGAGTTAAACCAGGTGTCGACTAAAAGAAATGTATTCTCTAAAATAGGCAAACAAAGAATCAATCAAATTAACCATACATCCTTGTTTAAACTAAAAAGTTCAGTCACATTTCGGTCACCATCAAGAGACATGGTGGTAAAATCATTGCGCCTATCACTTCAAAATTTGATTTTTGCTTAATGATCTCTTTCACCAAGAAATGCACAACACCATGCATAACTTAAATCTCCCAGTCTTTCTTATTTTGCATATGACATTACAAAATTCCTCCTTTAATGCATATTTTTGTGCATAAACTCTATATAGTTGATATTGCCTTACATCTCCGTCAAATATCCTTAACTTATACTTCTGATCTTCTGAGCAAATATAGAACAGAATTACTTACCCTGGAATGGTGCACAAATTGCAATCCAATTCTTAACATATTTCTCAAATATCTGCAAACGACAACAAAATTGCAGAATTCACATATCAGCAGCGAAAAAAATTCTAAAATTTTGATTGATAATAGTGACAAGGTTAAAGGAAACTACAAAATAAAGTAAAACAGATTTGGAAAGTGGATGTATTACATCACTATGCAGAGTCATGAAACATTTCACCAAAAGACCACCCATAGAATGACTTATGAGGTCTATCTTTTTCCCTCCAGCAGCATTATAAATTAATTCCAACTTTTCAGCAAACCGATCCATTGTTTCCTGCAGCCTGAATGAAAATAAACAGAACATTTCTCAGAGAAAATCAACTTTGCTGAAGAGCAAAAATTGGTTTGAGACCTTTATCTTTTGGATTGTGGGAAATCATATCAATGGGATGCTAGCAGCAAAAAAATATACAATTGGGAGACAGCAATTCAGATTAAATTATTTGCACGGTTGAGTCTACTTTAGGCAATACTTATTTTTCACATAATAGCTTCCAGAGAAAACTGTTCCTTTCGTAAAAATAATCACAAAGACAATATACACAGTACAAATATTACTAACAATAAAGTTTATTATTAAAATGAGATATAGACAGAATCTACTTTTTCCTGCAGAATGGTGAAAAGAAATAATCTCATAAAATGTACAAATCTGAAGAGTGGAGTGTCTTTAAAATTTACTATGCTCATTAATTTGGGTTAGATATGAGAAGGGAATTGACTCATTTTTCAAGTTAGATCAAATCACTATCACTAAACTGTTCTGTTTAGAATTAGTTAGTTACCTATTGCTTTGACGAAAATCATATCCAAAGCCAAAAAGTGTCTTTCCCTCTTGATACCCCCATTTCTGCATTTGAACTATCATATCGTGGAAATAATATACAGCCTCACTTCCAATTACCTGAATCACAAAATGTATACATTATTACAAAATTCAATTCTTCCACCATCAGCAACGCAGTTCACACAACTTGATCAAAAAAAGGCATACCAAATCAGGATCTAAAACATCAATTGCATGGAGTCCATGTCTATCTTCAGGAACCACAATTCTTGATTTTTGATCCAAAGTTACGGTTTTTCCTGGTTGCAATAAACATGATCAGATATGTCATACATACTGAACCAAGACTGAGTTTCTTGTTACAACAATTCAACGTGAAACAGCACATATGAGTACATGTTTGGTTCCACTTTTTTAGGAGACAAAATTGCTTCTACATATGTAGAATTTATTTTGACATGATTGGTTGCTTTCGAGCAGAATTGATTTTGCCTAAAGTCCTAAACAATTAATTCAAGTTGAAGCTAACAATTGTAGCTTCTGATCCTAGAATTGATTTTAAACTCAATTTTATTGTTCAACTCACTTTTACATTAATGTATCCAAACACAAATCACTTTATTTCATTTCAACTCAATTTTATACATAATCAATTCACTGGAAATCAATTTTTGTCACAAAATAATTGAATTGAAGAGAAATAAGCTGAGCCGATACAAAACGAAATTAGAATTAGTAATATATTTTACCAGTAGAAGGATCATAACGTGACCAAAGCTTAGTTTTCAATTTATACTCAGCGGAGAGAAAACGAACCCAAACACGTTCCTGGCTACCATCGCTTTCATTTACAGCGTTAAGAATTGAGCCACCAACGCCAGGTACCAACAAAACAGGGTCGAGATTGGGATTAACGTAAGTTTGAGATTGGGGTTTCTTGATGAGACGCAACCATAGCTCGACGGATCGAAGAACGTCCTCCAACAACATCGTCATCGACAAATGGAAACCCTAATTACTATGAATTTTGTTTGAATTGGGAATTAGGGTTTGAATTTGAGGAACGTGTTGTTGAGTACGCCAGGAAGGAAGGAAGGAAGAAGATGATAGAGGAAATGGATAAGACTTGAGCTTGCGTGATTGCCAAATTCTGTCGTTCTTTCAACGTAAATTTCGCTCTTTTCATTTACTTGTTTTATTTAATTCTCATTGAAACTTGGAAGAAATAATAGAATTGATTTTATCTTATTTTTACGAAAGAAATTATAGAATTTATGTTTTTTTTACCGAATAGAATTGATTTTGTTTTTTAATTTTTTGAGACTAGCTCAAATGAAAGGACAACGCTTTACTATATGCATGGTCGACGTTTTAAATTCGGAGTTACATTAAATAAAAGGTGAATTTTAATCATTAGATTACTTGACAATTTTTTTGAAAGGGAATAAAATTGATCATTAATAATTTAATATTCCTCCCACCATACAATAAACTTGAAAGAAATAATAGAATTGATGGTGTTTTTTATGTTACTCTTGATGAATTGAAGGTAATTTACCCATATCAATCTCAGTGATAGAAAAACTGAGATTGAAGTTAAGGAAGCTATTTGGGACTTCGATAGTTTTAAAAGTCCAGGTTTGGATGGGGTCAATTTCGGTTTTATAAAAGATTTTTGGCTATATTTGAAAGATGATGTTATGAGGTTTGTATCAGAGTTCCATCGCAGTGGCAAACTGGCTAAAGGTGTAAATTCTACCTTCATTGTTCTTATTCTGAAGGTGGACAATCCACAAAGACTTAATGATTTTCGTCCAATCTCTTTGGTGGAAAGCATGTATAAAATTATAGTAAAATTGTTAGCAAATAGATTGAGGATGGTGATTTGTAGTGTGGTATCTGAGACTCAGTCTGCTTTTGTTAAAAATCGTCAAATCCTTGATGGTATTCTTATAGCAAATGAGGTTGTTGATGAGGCTCGTAAACTTAAGAAGGAACTTCTGTTGTTTAAAGTGGACTTTGAAAAAGATTATGACTCCGTTGATTGGGGCTATTTGGATTCGGTTATGGAGGGTATGTCTTTTCCGGTTCAGTGGAGGAAATGGATTAGAGAATGTGTGGGTACTGCAACATCTTCAGTTCTTGTTAATGGTTGCCCTACTGATGAGTTTCATTTACACAGAGGCCTTCGACAGGGGGATCCCCTCTCCCCTGTTTCTACTTGCGGCTGAAGGGCTAAACATTTTGATGAAAGCCATGGTTGATAATAATTTATTCATAGGTTATATGGTTGGAACGGTAAATAATGTTGTGGTTTCACATCTCCAATTTGCTGATGATACACTATTATTAGGTAGCAAAAGCTGGGCAAATGTGCAGGCTCTGCGAGCGACTCTTATTATTTTTGAATCCATATCGGGTTTGAAGGTATATTTTCATAAACTCTTGTTGGTTGAAATTAATATTTCTGATTCATGGATGACTGAGGCAGCGGCGGTGTTGAGTTGTAAGGTGGGAAAAATTCCTTTTATGTACCTAGGTCTGCCTATTGGTGGTAATCCGCGGAGACTATCTTTTTGGGACCCTATTGTGAATCGCATTAAAACTAGATTGTTGGGTTGGAATAGCAGGTTTCTCTCATTCAGTGGGCGCTTGATCCTTCTTAAAGCAGTTCTGACTTCTCTACCTATCTATGCTCTTTCCTTCTTCAAAGCTCCACCAGGTATAATCTCTTCCATTGAATCTTTATTGAATAAATTTTTTTGGGGTGGGAGTGAGGATTCTAGAAAAATTACTTGGATAGGTTGGAATACCTTGTGTTCTAAAAAGGAGCATGGAGGTTTGGGGGTTAGGAAGTTGAAGGAGTTTAATATTGCTTTACTAGGTAAATGGTGTTGGAGGATACTAGTCGATAGAGAAGGTTTGTGGTATCATGTTTTAGCCGCCCGTATGGCGAAGTAGGTGGGAGGTTGGAGGTGGGGGGCCAGGGTGATTCTTCTTGGTGGCGTGATTTAGGTAGGATTCGTGATGGAGATGGTGAGTCTGGTAGTTGATGGTTCAGTCACAGTGTTATGCGGAGGGTGGGTGATGGGGCTAAAACTTTGTTTTGGTCGCATAGGTGGATTGGTGGTATTCTGATTAGTGTGCGGTTTCGTCGTTTGTTTGATTTGGCTGAGAACAAAACCATTACGGTGACTAACTTTTTCTCACTGGGTCTGGCGCGGGAAGGGGATGGGTGGAGTTGCCGTCACAGGTTGTGGGTGTGGGAGGAGGATATGTTAGAGGAGTGTAGGGCGTTACTATTTGATGTCTTTTGGTTCCAAATGTTTCAGATAAATGGGTGTGGCTTCCAGACATTGTTGACGAATATTCTGTGTGAGGTGCCTATGATTGTTACTAAATGGTGATACTTCTCAAATGGACAAGTCTTTGGAGTAAGTGTGGCATAACCAGGTTCTGTTGAAGGTCACGATTTTTGCTTGGCGGCTCATTCGAGGCCGCTTACCTACGAAAGCTAATCTGGCTATGCGTGGTGTTATTTCTGCGGACGACATTGTGTGTGTTTCAGGTGCGCGAATGGATTGGATTCGCTGGGGTGGATACTAATAATATTTCCGATCATTTGGTGCAGTTTACTTTTATGACAGGTGGTGGTAAAGCTAAACGGTCATTCCTGCAACTTATTTGGCTATTGTGTACTTGGGTTGTGTGGAATGAACGTAACAACCGTCTGTTCAATAATATTGCAACTTCTATTCCCCGTCTGTTAGATAAGGTCAGATTATTATCTCTAGGGTGGCTGAAGGCTAAAAATGCCATGTTTGTGTTTGGTACTCAGAGGTGGTGGTCAAGCCCTTTAGCTTGTCTGGGCATTAGCTAACTTTATTTTTCTATGCTTTTGTGTAGTGACTCTATAACTCTGTAGTGGTTTCCTAGGCACACCTTGTGCTTGGGAATTGCTCTTTGGTTTGGTTATATAATCTCATTTTAGTTTTCACTGATAGGGTTTATTCTTACGACCTGTTACTATTTTCATATAAATACATCAAACTTCTTCATCTCCTTCATTCAATATGTGATCTCCATCTCATTCGTTTCATAATCGAATCATATTTGTCATTAGAGATAAATTACCCTTAATTCATCAAAGGGTAATGTAGACCTCATCTATCTTTTATCATTTTTATTGATAGTTTAGTGGTTAAAAATTTATTGAACGAGTGGAGAATTTGAAGTTTCAACACGGTCATATTACAATACTACTATCAACTGAATTATGGTCATATGAATGATATATTTTATCTTTTATTATTTATTACTCAATTTTCTTGCAATTATTTTAATTTATATTTCATATGTTGTTAATAAAGGATAATTTTATAAAATTACTCATAAATACAAATAGAATTAACTACATTTTATCTACGTGAGTTTGGTTAAGTTGATAGAGACATTGCATAATATATACAGAAGCTGAACCCGAATCACGTCACGTATTCGCTTAAAAAAGTGAATTTTTAATCGAATCCATAAAAAAAATTATGTCAGTAAATTAACATACAATTAAAAACGGAAAGAGTACTATTTTGTTTTTTGTTTGACTAAATACTCTGGTATTTTCTAAAAAAAAAAGGTACTACTACTAATTTGTTGAACTCTTTTTATTTGAACTTTGATGTGTCCATTTTAGGTTTCTTTTTCTCGTTTTGACATAGTCTTCATGCATATTGATTGCTTCTTTCAATGAAAATAATATATTGGATATTGATGATTGTCCAAAAACAATTATTGAATATCGATGTTTTTTTTTATAAGAAAGGTAAAAAAAATCATGAAATATAAGCATGAACATTGATGACTTCATATGTATTTCAATCATAGAGGTTGGATCTTACTCAAACAAAACAAAAAAAAATCAACAAGTTAGATCTTGCATTGACTTGCACTTATTCAATGTGTTGCAAAACTGAATTATTAAGGTTTAAATTATAAAAAACTGTAACTAAATATATAAGTTACGTGCACAAACCTCCCAAATCCAATAACCACTTGAGTTTATTTAATAAGATAAGATATGTTGTTTAAACATTTAAATGCTGACAATTATTTAACATTGCTTCTTAGACAATTTAGTTATATATGTTTTTGTTGTCAATCATAGTGATATATTTTATACTTTACTAAAGAAATATTTTATTTATTTCTCTTTTTAATAAAAAAATATATTTAATTTATTTGAAGTTACCAATATATTTAGGAAACTATATACTAGATGGGAATTTTAAAAGAAGATAAAACTTATGGCAGGTAACATGGAATGGAACATCTACCCAATTCCTAGTGTTTCCCGGTAACAAGTGCATTATACTTGCACGTATAATATAATCCATCTATCTCATACGCACGCATACATGACAATACATGATAAAGTATAGAAAAGAAGCCAAATATGAAGCTTGCTTGTCTGATTTCTGGTTACAATAATCCTGTCTCCATAAAGGTAAAAGACCTTGCTTCTCTCAATTTTAATTTTCTTGAGTGTGATTATGAATGATGATGCATGCAACCTCAGCCTCACATTGATTACAGGATAACGTGAAACGGGAAGAGAAGCATGTGAAGCTCATTCCTACAAAGACAAAACAACAAGTCAAGTTTTTTAACAACTTGGCTCCTCCTCTTGCTGCTGCCTTTCTTCTCTTTTCTCCAATTTCCGCCACTCCAGGTTGGTCACCTCCTTTCTAAAATACTAAACTGCCCCCGCTTTTTTATTCAAATTGTTAAGAGTCCCACGTCGGACATGGTCTGACAATGTGTTTATAAGTGGGGGCAATCCTCACCCCACAAGCCGGTTTTGTGGTGTTGTGTTAGGCCCAACCACGATTTCTAACATGGTATCAGAGCCTCTCCAAGATCCATTGGACCACCTGCTATCAGGTTTCCGCTATTGGGACACCCACCATTTATGTCCATGAACCAAGCCCAATAGTGCTGGTCGTGAGGGGGTGCGTTAAGAGTCCCATATCGGACAGAACATGGCCTGACAATGTGTTTATAAGAGGGGGGCAATCCTCACCTCACAAGCCGGTTTTGTGGGGTTGGGTTAGGCCCAACCACGATTTCTAAGACAAATTGCTCTACTGCCCCCATGCCATTCACTCTTATTTGTTTTGTTTATAGTTAGTTAGTTAGTTGTACAAACTAGAAAAGTAGTGGAAATCAATGTTAGCTTGTGACCTTGAATTATGCACCTCTCTCGGTCTCAGGTTTCATTCCTCCTAATGCCAAATTCGTTGGGGTAGTCTATATAGAGCAAATTAAATGGGGCCACCACAAGTAGACGGTGGGATTGGACCCTTCGGATTAGTCGGCCCTTAGCCGGATACCGAGTTTTTAAAAAATATGTAAAAATCAATGTTCATCTTCTGTGAATGCCATTAAATCAAAGCTTTTTTCCTTCAAGAAAATAGCTATTTCCAGTAGTAAAATATGCTAATTATGTTCTTCAAAATTATTTAAATTCTTTCAAAAATGATTTTATGTTTATATGAAAACTGAAAAATAATTATATATATATATATATGTGTGTGTGTAACTGAAAGTAATGCAAGGTTTATATCAAAACTGAAAAGAACCATCTTAGGTTTGTGATTTAACCATGTAGGATCTTTGAACACTATTGTGAAAATCCAGTCTCTGCAGCACAATGAGACTTTCCCAATAGTGCTGCAGAGAAACTACTCTGCTCCCTGTCCTCCCTTCAATTTAATTTAGAAACTGTAAGCCCAAACTTTCCCTTGGCGAATGACTCGCGGAAAACTAAATGAGCATTGTGTTGTGGCGATTTTGATCCTAAATTCCTAATGTATGTCCAAGATGTTTGCAAGTTCAGGAAACAATCATTTGTGTTTTGAGGGATTGTAACATAACTATGGATTTGTGGGAGAAATTTATAAGTATGGAAAACAAGCAATGCAGTTAATTTTTTAGTCTTGGTCTATTTCAATGGATCTCATTTAACTTAAAACCTCCCAAAGTTGGTTCAGATCGGATCAGTGGCATTGACATTGGCCAATGGTATTTGGTATCTTGACTCATGCTATGCCTAGAAACAAATCAACTAGTTTTTTCAGGAACAACCTTTGATCCTGACCATTTTTTGGCAGCTTTACACAGCCAACTTCCTTTGGTCCATCACCATCTGTTGCAAAACCCCCCTGGTTTATAGTGAAAACAACCATGCTGAAATTTATGCAAAGTGGTGTCCACCTCCGTCAAACTTTTTCAATCTTAACATTGATGGTTCTCATTAGTGTCAATGGCCTTTTAGCTTGTAGAGGCCTTACCAAGGATTCTGAGAGTCGGTTTATTTGTGGCTTTGTCTGTATATATCCTTGGTCGATCAACTTCTATTTTGGCTGAGCCTTAAAGCCTTGTTCATGGCTTGAGATTGGTCAGAACCAAGTGTTTGTCCCTGCAATCAATTTATATGGGTCTAGATTCCCTTATTGTAGTATTTATTTATTTTTTGGATATGCAAATCTTAGTATATTAATTGTTACGTTAGTATTATTTCTTTCTCCTGGAATTTCCTTGTCTAGTTAACATAGTCAAATTGCAACATTTCCTTAGTTTACATCTCAAACATCTTACGGAAGCCCTGATGCTGATTAATTGAGAGAAATGGAGCTGCTCCAATAACCATATGTATCGTGAGGCGAACAGCTGTGCTGGTATGTTAGCAAATCTTGGGCATGATGTTGACTGCAAGGTGACTGATTGGCTGCAGCTTCCCGCTTAGCTTAAACTCATTTTAGATGATCCCTTGCTTTATTTATCAAAAAATATATGGGAAAATCCCAGTTCAAGAGGGAAAATAAATAACATGATTGCTAAATAGTCAATTAGCATGTGCTCATGGCTTGAATTTGAATTTTGAATAATAGATAAGATCTCTATATCAGGATTCTGATTAATTGCAAGTAGTAAGTGATAAATAAGCTTGAAATTTCTGGCATCTAACAAGTCTTGCTAAAGTCGTTTGTTTGCGTGTTCCAATTGGCTTGAAGTTGTCATAAATGTTTTTGTAGCAAGACTTTCATTTTCTTAGCTTCTTGTTCTACAGTTTCAAATGTTTTTGTAGCAAGAATTTCATTTTTCTGCTTCTTGTTCAACAGTTTCAAGTGCCCAAACAATAGATATCCAAAGAGGAGCAACATTGTTCAGTCAAACATGTATTGGATGTCACGTTGCAGGTGGAAACATTATACAACCAGTAAGCATCATCCCCTTTGGCATGATATATCTAGCTTTATGTTCTAGCAAACTCAAATTAACTTTTTACGTCTTCCTTATTCCTTTGCATTTTTTCCTTACAGGGGTCAACTCTATTCACAAAGGATTTACAAAGGTAACTGAAAGCACTAAATCTATCAAAAGAGGAAACTTAAATTTTGAAATCTTTTTTTCTTTTCGAAGTTGTGTAGATGGTGTATCTACTATTCATATGAAAAATGCTCTGGCCTAAAACGAAAGCTAATCAACGTTTCTTTGTTCTGATTATTTTTATCATATCTTTGAAATAATAATAAATGTTGTTCTATAGAAATGGAGTTGATACAGAAGAAGAAATCTATCGTGTCACATACTATGGCAAAGGAAGAATGCCGGTAAGATATCTTATGTAGACTTCAGACTTAGCTTTCTGCCTTAATGATTATCCTTTATAGTTCTTATCTTATGTAGACTTCATAGTTAGCTTAGGTTTAAATTTTCATGCAAATATTGAGATTCTCTATCAAAGAAAGTCATGTATAGTTCTATGCAGGGGTTTGGTAAAGAGTGCATGCCACGAGGGCAGTGCACATTTGGAGCTCGTTTGGAAGATGAAGATATCAAGATATTGGCTGAGTTTGTCAAGTTACAGGCTGATAAAGGGTGGCCAAGTATAGAAACTGAACAAAAATGATTTAGCAATCAATTTCTTTTTCTCCCATCTTTTCATTGTGGATTGGTACAAAATCATTGACTTAATTGCTTTATTTATTTAGATTATATTTTTTTTTTTATAGTTTTTGGTGAGATATGGGAATTATCCAATAATTCTTCTAGACCATAATTAATTTTATAGATCTCATTCATGACCAGTGTTGGTCATATTAGTAGATCCATGAATATCCTCATATGTTGGCAGTTAAGAGAATACTTCAATATGTGAAGAAGGAAACTTCCAACTGTGGAATTATATATCCTAAAAATGCAGAAGTTTGCTTGGTTATATTCAGTTTGGTTGGTGAGGAAAATAATAGCAAAAGCACAGTAGATTATGCTTTTGTGTGTAGGAAAGCACCAATCCTTAGGGCATCGAACAAAGAGTCTATGGCGGTGGCCTAATGAAATATGAGGTCGAGTATGTTGTTACAAACTTACAATGACTATGAGGGCTTGACATGCCTTGTGGCTTGATGCATTGCAGCAGGAGATGAAAGTGATGGAATTCCAACTGTTAACTTGCTCAACAATTAACTTGGCCAAGCGTCCAATTGCTCATGGGAGAACCAAACACACCGACATTAGGTTTCATTTGGTTAAAAGTGAAAACCAAGAAAATATGAACTTGGAACTGAGGAGCATGTTGGCTCTGGTTTCCGTTGGATATCTGGTTATTCGTGAAAAGTTTCAAATAATGAATTCCCACATCTCTAACTGAAGAATAAAAAATTCTCTCTATTTATAACAAGCTTTTTTATAAACAAAATTCTCTCTTCTTTTTTGTATGAGTTAGCAACAAGGATTTTCCGTAGTTATGTTACTTGAGATTATTCTTCGTAGAGCCTGTCGAATTCTGGAAATTTTTGTCTTCGGTGAATAAATTCTTAAGCATGGTCTGCCTTCACACGCCTCTGCCTTATCTATATCCATGATTCTTCTCTTTTTCTGTGATCTCTGCTCTAGATTCATGGTTCATCATTACTATGACTTGATTCGTGATTGTTCCTTTGTGAGTTGTGATCGTGATTTAAAGCATTGGTGGACAATAATTTTCAACCGTTTATTCAGTGGACCTGAATTAAGGGGGTCTGGTAAGAGGTTGTTCATTGATGTGTCATGACAGTTAGTATTAGTTAGAAAATAGTAGTTGTTATAGTGTTGTGTTATAACCGAATATATGATGGAACTTTATTTATAAGTGAATATTTTCCATAGTGAATATCTTTCTCTTTTCTATGTTTTCTTCTTTCTGCATGCTCAAAATTTGGATTTTTATTTGTGATTAATCAGAGCATGAGAAGAAGAGAAAAATAGACGTACACACATATTCTACACCACTTGTGAGTATTTGGATTTGGACAGTGATAAAGAGATGAACCTTATCTTGTGACTCTTGACCTTACATGCAGCACGCGTAAGGAAAATGCTGAAACCATACATTAAACACGCTAGAGTTTTCCAAAGAAAATTGATGGCTTTTGCGTTCCCAAATGTGTGAAGAATTGGCTCAGGTCGTCTCTAGAGGGCCAGTTTTCTTAGATGCTGACAGAGGATTGGAATCATACTGCGGAGATTTTTACAAATGCATAAATGTATACGTTAGTATGTCAAATTTGTTGTCGAACTGAAAAGTTAGACGAGCGATTCGGCTAAGTAATACTCATGTCATTTCTTCAAACATTATGTCAAGTTAATGAACTTTGGCTCGGCAAATTCCTTAACTACTTTAAAGAGTGTCAAGTTGTACAAAGAACGTAAAAAATTAATTAACTGATAAAAACATATAAGTAAATAAAGTATAAGTAAATGAAACTAAATATACGTGTTGATAGAATCTGGGTTGCCTTCGCATGCCTTGGCACACACATGTTCTGTGGCTGAAGTTGTTGAACCCTAAACCTCTTTTCTCTCTAATTGTAACCTCCTTGAAAATAGCTATCACACCAACTTCTTTCTTTATAATCATTAATTTAAATATATAAATTGGCTAATAGGGCTGAATTGCCTTCTTACTTTAAAGGTCAAATCAGTCTTACGACTAAAACGATTAAATAGTCTTAGTTGTAGCTGAGAAAAATTCAACTACACTAAACTTCAATTGTCTTTAATTCAGCTCACGCTTTCTTCGATTACAGGTCGCTCTTAACTAACAACTTTTTTTCGTTGTTTAACTCTAAATGATGATAAACATTAAATATGGTTATCTTAAGAGAAGTCTTTACCCTGATTTGATTTAGGTAAATACTGGAACAAACTATAATAGCATCTATATATGAAAGTGAAGGCATGGAAAGCAAAAGAGCATCTTAAGAAATCTACCTCTATAAAGGAATTAATTGATAATACCTAATGCACAAAGTGGGGCCAAAGATAATGAAATTAAATAAAGAAGAGAACCCTAATACGTTTGGTAAAGAAAACAGCCGTAATAGGACGGGTTTTCTTCACAACCACCTCATACAAATCACAACTAACATAATCAATAGAAGATATAAAACTGATTGGGCAAAAATACAAATACAAAAACAAAACCATGTGACTCTATCCACTAATCACTAAGAACTATTTTAATAAAGGTCACATATGTGGTCCTTGCCTTCCCTTTGGCATGTTCATATGCCATTGTTTGTCAACCAAATACACCAAAGACAGAGAAAACAACCAAAGCTAAATACAAAATGAGAGCATCCTCACCTGATTCCACCAACCTGGCCAATTTATGCCGTTTAATTACATTTAATTACCAGACATTGTTTAATTTTGATTATGTGCTTGTTGGGACAAATAGGTCTCAAAGCACATGGGAACAGTTTCTTTAGTTACTACTACTACCTATTTTAGTGTAAGATTAATTGATGAAATCCAAAGAAATTCTAATTAAGTGGTGCTAAAATATTGTGATGCTTTCTAGTACAGCGCCTCTATGGCACAAGAAAACGACCTTGCTGACAGGTGTAGCGAATGAATAATTAGTTTTCATTTTTGTTTTTTTTTTATGAATATATAAATGTTCATGAATATTTGGGGTGAATATAATTTGGTTTCGAAATTACATCATTTTGTGACAAGAGTATATCATTTTTTCGATAAACGAAATTATTGATAGTAGTCCAATCCAGCACCACCGCAAGAGACCACCACCCACCTTCTATAAAGAGTTGTGGATGTCTTACACGATTGATTGCTCGAAAGATGGACAAAACTCCAATACATTGTTCAATCACACCATAGACAAGAGTATAACATAACTTAGGGAGAGCTAGTTAAATGATGAATTGCTACTTTTAGTAAATTATTTAATAAAATATTTTATGTGTTCTCCATTTTTTATTATTATAAGAATTATTTTTTACTAAAACTGGTAGGGTTCACCCTTAGATCATTTATGAGAGGTTCTTATTATTTGCACTCCATAAATTAATTTTAAAAAATTTGTTCTCAAAATACTTTTTACCAAATAAAAACGTGAATGATGTTTTATTTAGCTAAGGAAACTAAGGAGGTAAATGTTAAGGAAAAAAATATTAAATCTTATACTCAACAATTGTGTGTGTCCAATAAATATTAATTTAATTCTTTCAAAAAAATAAATATTAATTTAATTTTATAAGATTATTAATATTTATGTAAGTATCTTATATATCTAAAGATTAATGAATATTATGACACCGTTTGATTTATATAGCTGACTTTATTTAATGAAATAAAATTAACTTGATTGGTGTGTTGTATGTAATTATCTTACCCTTAAAAAGCATCATATCTTAAAGTTGATTTTAAACCTCTTCATCTGTTGGGTCGATCTGCATGTTAGTGGTGGGATATATTATTATTTGGCTTTTAATTGACTTCTCCTTTCTCTTAAGAGCTTCTCTAGTATATTATAATATTAGGTGGATCTTCCTACTTTTGATCCTTGTATAAAGTTAGAATACTCTCGTCTTTCTTAATATCAAATTCTTTTCAATTTCAAAAATAAAAATAATCCAGTAACTCTTGAGCCAGTGCAAGAGACATACTAGATCAAATCATCAACTCTAAATGTTTGTTGATAAAGATAATAGGGTTAAATATGTTTTTATCCCTATAAATATATCAACTTTTCGTTTTAGTCTCTTTAAAAAATTTCTTCAACTTTTAATCTCTATAAAATTTTCAATCACTACTTTTAGTCCCTATTTTTAAGTTAATTTTAGTTTTTTTTAATGAAATTGTGCAGAAATGTGTAGAATATTTTAAAAATATTTCCCAAAAAAAATTAGAGTTTTTTAACAAAACATCAATTTAATATGAATATTTAACCATAAAAAATATAAAAATTCACATTAAATTCATGTTTTGTTAAAAATTCTAAATTTTTTGAGTGAGATTCTTATAACATTATGAATTTGTCTGCAAAATTTTATTCAAAAATATGAATTCTACATGAGTTTACTTTAAAAGAGGGACCAAAAGTGAAGATGGAAAATTTTTTGAGGACTAAAAGTTGAAGGAAAATTTTAGGGGGACTAAAACGAAAAGTTGGTATATTTATAGAGACAAACATATTTAACCCATGATAATATTAGTAATCCGTATTATGCGGTAGATATTTCACATCAATAAAAAAAAATCGAGTATATGATAAATACTGCAATTGCATAAAGATAAATTAAATTGCATTTTTGGTCCCTTAATTAAAATTCAATTTATTTTGGTCCCTTAACTTCTCTTTGTTACACATTTTGGTCCTTTCCGTTAGTTTTAATTCAAAAACATTAGATTTTCTTCATTTTCTTCTGGAATTTTTCCGGGATTCTTGTTGTTGATAGTCATTAATTATCTATGGATAGCTTTGTTAGACACAAATGAATAAAACTAAATGTTAGCTTAGTCAAATAGAGAGAATGACTTGTTCATCTTTATGGAAAATGAAAACTTGGCTTTATTAGCACATTACACTTGTGTAATTGAAAAGAGAAAAATATGCAAATTCACTAAGCTCCTATTTTGTTGCATGAGACACAAGACTAAATCAAAATAGAATAACTTTACCCAATAGACTCTTTCAAACCTAAATTAAAAATAATAATATAATGTTAGCTATATGAAACCATTTCCTAATAAAAAATAGCGTGCACATAAAATTTTGACAACACTTTTGGTAGTTGTTTGTAAAGAATCATTGTGTGGTCCCATTTTGTCTGAGTTATAATATGATTATTAACAAATATAAACACTACAGAGTGAAAGAGAGGAAAGGAGTCGATGTCAATAGCTGTAAAAGAAGGACCAAAAAAACACCATTAAATACTCACACACTCCCTCTACTATAGCACAGTGAAAGCAATAGACATTAAATTCATATGGATCCAGAGAGAATCACGAGCTGGGCTATAATCTATACTCCAAACATGCACGCCTAGCTCGTGCCAGCCAGCCTTTTTTGTCAATTTCTACGTCTGCATCTATATATCTATCTATCAAGAGCCTAATATGTATTCTTTGAAGATCTATCATCATGAATATCTCTTCATTCATTCACAAGTATGTATGTTATGTTGGTTTGAGAGGTTGAAGCTGCCAGCATGATCTGGTAATTAATTAACCACACACTCTTAATTTTTACACATACATATATATTTTTTTAGGGATATATATATATATATATATATATACACACACACATATTTTTAATCTTGTATATTTTTAATATTCAATTTATATATGAATCAAATTGTTATTAAGAAAAACAATAATAGAAATTTATTGGCTGGATTTTTTCTTTCTTTCTTTCTTTTTACAAATTGGTTGGGTTTCTTGTAGTGTAGATAATTTGTTATTCGTAAGCGGTGTTCCTAAGCTAGCCAAGTAAAGGGACATTGTTTGGAATCGCTTAGGCTTTGCTTGCGAGTCTGAAAGGAAAACGAGGGAATGCCTTTGTAAAGAAGGAGAGGATGAAAAACATTAGGAGAAATTTCTCTTTTTTAGGGAGAGTGGTTTTTGAAGAGAGTGAAATGATTTTTTTAAAATTTTGGAAGAATGTTAAAGAGAAGTATAATAGATTTCAAAATCTCTAAAACCCTAAGAAGCTCTCCTTTAATTTGATGATACATTTTTTGAGTTCTCTCATATTGGAGAAATTTTAGTCCAATAAAAAACCTTTAGAGGATGAACACTTCTTTCCCATTAGTCATTCTTTTATTTTCAAAGATTTTCCTTTTCTTTCCTCCAAACTCTCACATAAGAAGGTACCCAATTTTTGTTATAAGATTAAGACGTGGTTCCATATCAGGTCATCTTGCAGCTTCAATCACTCAAATACCAACAGATAATTAAATTGCTCCAGTACTTCAGGACTCATGTTCAACATCTCAATTTCAATTTTGCAGGTAATTATACTTAATTTCAATCTCCAATTATCTCTTCTGATCATATATATATACAATTATGTTCATTTAATTATACTTAATTTTTTCAACTATACATGTGCAAATGCACGTGCTTTAACTCTTGGTAACTATAAATAAATTACTTTACAGACACATACACACATGTTCACATGCACGTAGTTGTTTATTAATTTGTATATATGGAAGAAGATATTTGCGAGAAAGAACCCAAAATATGGACATCATACAAGACAAAGTATATAAGCATAAACCACGGCCGACTTAAACACTTTAGCGGTCTTATTCTAATCTTAAAAATTGAGCCATGATAAGAAGAAAATGTTGTTTAAATCCTAGAAATTATTTCAACATATTATATTTAATGTTTTCCGTAAGAAACACCAAAAACTCAAAGTTTTGATCCTCCGTGATATTGGTCTGTAATTTGCACAACCAATTACCCGGCCATGACATAAACTATAATACATTCATCGTATTGTAGCAAATAATTAAATCATAAATCCATACTATACAATGTTTTCAATTCAACTAATATTTTTAAATTAGGCTAAAATATGTGATACGACTCCATATTTTTGCCTAATTTATAAAATCGAATTTTTAGTTAAACTCTACAGAGAGTGAGGATGCATGTAGAAATTATTGGGCTAAGTGAAATAAGGTTTACTTACTTATAGAAAAGGAAGAGTTGATAGTTCGTACTCCAAGAGTGTTAAATTGGTTGTAGTTGGGAAAATGGTGTTGGAGATTGAGAGTGGCTGATATGGCAGGGTTGTGGTTTAAAATTTTGGCAAAAAAATATATGGGTGGGAAAATGGAGGTCTTATTAAGGATTATGTGTGGAGGATTAGATGTTCTTGGTGTTGAGAGAGGTGTGAGCACTCGTTTTGATAGTTTGTTCTCCAATTACCTTTTGAATATGGTCGGAAATGGTGGAAATATCTTATTTTGGTTTGAACCGTGGTTATATGAGAAACTGTCGAAAGATAAATTTAGTAGGCTTCTTAGCTTGGCTATTAATAAACATGAATGAAATAGTAGAGAGAATAATGTTAAAGTTGAGTGAGCCCGATGGAGGTGTAGGCTGGAGGTAAAGAGTAAATCTTTTTTAAGGGAGGAGGATTTAGTGGTGGAGTGTAGGATTTTGTTAGATAACATATCTTTGCAGGTTATTGCAAAGGATTTTTGGCGATGCAATCAAAATCAGAAGGAGCTTAAATAAAAAGAAACTTATTTCATGATTACAAATGATGATTATGTAACTGATTCTCCGTTTTGTGATGTCATTTGAAGCAAGTTTAATTTATCCTAGTAAAAATATCATTGTTTGTCTGAAGACAGCTGAATTATTAAGTTTTAACAAAAAGACAATTTGGTTCGTAGTAAAAATTACTAAGTTGGATTCTCACTTATGTGTTGCTGGTTGTGAAATTAACAAAACATCTAGTTTTTTATTGTCCTTTTCCGAAAAGTGGATAAATGTTTTGGGTTCGGTGGGTGTAAGAAAAATGACATATCTTGGAGATGCCATATCTTGTACAATGAGTTGACTTTGTTAGTATAATTTTAGTTTGTTTCACATTTCAAAAAAAATATAGCTCCATTTGAAAGGAAAAAAAGTTATTTACTGTAAATATAAGCTCATATACAATTTATTAGGTATATTTATTATTATTTTTATTATTTTAAACACATCACTTGTTAATATTATTAATTTATCGCGGTTCAAAAAAATTCTTAATTTATCTTTGAATATGAAAAGTTTCAGACCCCAATGCACAAAGAATTTTAAGAAGATCCGCATACAAAATGGACACCTTAAATTCAGTAACCATTTTTCTTAATATATGTTGAAAAAAAACAAAGGTTCTTGTAAAAAGAGATCGAAGATAATACAATAAAAAAGGATTGAAAATGACAAATTTTAGACTTTCAAATAGTTGACATAAGTTTTTAGTTTTTTTTTTTTTTTTAGCAAATAAGTTTTTAGTTTTGTTTCTTTAATAAATGTCGTAAAACATCTTTTAACATTTCTCTTTCTATTAGCATATCCATATAACAATTTTCTAACAATTTTTGGATTAATGCTCTCTTCACATTTGCATTGTATTCTTACTCAATTTCATTCATTCTTTATATTATTTTTGTCTCAAAAGAATAGAAAAGAAATGGTTATTCCAAAAACTATTAAAAAATAGGGTTAATATATGTTTACCCTTCTATGATATTAGTGATTTTCGGTTTAACTCTTGTAAAAAAAATTGTTTAGATTTCAACTCTGTAATTTGAAGATTTTTTGTTTTGGACCTTCATGAATTTTGACCGTACAAATTCGATGATATGACAGGGGGTAAACCGAAATATCGATGATATGGCAGGGGGTAAAATGAAATTCTCTTAAATGACAAAGGGCAAAAGTACCTTAAATTTTAAAATTTAATGTCATAAAGGTTCAAATCAAAAAATCTTCAAATTACATGATTGAAATCTAAACAATCTTTTTATAGAGGGTAAACCAGAAATCGGTAATATTACATGATATAAACATATATTAACCCTAAAAAATAACTCTACATTAAAGAAGCAATCTATCCACAGACAAAGACAGAGACAGAAGAAAAAAAAATGTTTGATTTATGATTCACGCGTTTTAATTCTTTTTAAGTGGCAGTGATGATTTGTCTTTCAATCTGAACAACCTTTATGTAACTTTTTTCGGATGCATTTAGCACGAGTACTGCAAAGACAAAATTATGCAACGGTTTCATTTGTTTTGTTAGTTTCCTCCGTAGACAACACCCTGTATGTGTGGTGGTCCAACACTACGTACCGTCGCAATCTACACAATTAACTTGTCTTCTGGCTTCTTTCATTAATTGATTTAACATCTACTATACTATCTGCAGGTACATTCAAAGCAAGGGCATATATATGGACTACATATTTATTGTACAATTCCATTGTCCTTAATTTGTTTGCCTTCAATTTTGTTTAGTTTTTTTGCTTTTATATGCTTCTAATCGATTGTTTGGTATCGAAGTGACTTAACGTGATTTTGACAAACTCACCGTGATATTAAATATGTATTATCAATTTTTATTTTCATTTTCCTACTTGGATTATAGTTTTACTACTCTCACGTTTAGGATGTAAATATTATATCAAACTTCTAGCTAATTGACTTTATGCATAAGTAGTGGTGATTTATTTTTGTGGAGTGTAGGGGTTTGTACATACAAGTTAAACTTCTCTTTAATTGCTATCGAATAGAGATTCTCTCCATTTCTTTTGGGAGATAAAGAGGATCCCAATTTATTATTAGGGTTAAATATGTTTTTAATCCCTATAAATATACTAACTTTTCGTTTTAATCCCTTTAAAAAATTTCTTCAACTTTTAGTCCTTATAAAATTTTCAATCACTACTTTTGGTCCCTATTTTTAAGTTAATTTTTGTATTTAAAAATGAAATTGTGCAGAAATGTGTAGAATATTGTAAAAAAAATTAGAATTTTTTAACAAAACACAAATTAAATATGAATTTTTAACCTACAAAAATATAAAAATTCATATTAAATTCATGTTTTGTTAAAAAATTCTAATTTTTTTTGGGAGAGATTCTTATAATATTATGAATTTTTCTGCAAAATTTCATTCAAAAATATGAATTCTACATATGAGTTTACATTAAAATAGGGACTAAAAGTGAAGATGAAATTTTTTTAAGGGACTAAAAGTTGAAGAAATTTATTAGAGGGATTAAAATGAAAAGTTGACATATTTATAGGGACCAAAAACATATTTAACCCTTATTATTATCATATCAAACTTAGTTGATTACATATTTAAAACTAAGAGGATTGTTAAGGTCACACACTCCAACTATAACTTGCTGCTTCATCCATTCCTTTTATTCTTTTACCTAGTAACATGTTGTCCTGGGTGAGAAACTACATCTTCTTTAGAATTTTAGAGATGGAACTTTCCAATCTATGAAAGTA
>Ga0228711_1001325_pt1 | contig 35951 bp, 23 predicted proteins | sample MedpolnodulmetaG_2_FD_177996 | JGI IMG/M metagenome (GOLD analysis project Ga0228711, IMG submission 177996) | Root nodule microbial communities from Medicago polymorpha collected in Santa Monica, California, United States - brown nodules | ecosystem: Host-associated > Plants > Roots > Nodule... | reverse complement strand
ATGGTGCAGATCAAATTGTTTGGAGATCAAACGGCTGACATGAATTGGCGCCCAAATGTAGTAGGGTTAGGGTTTGCAAGGATGATTACAATGTTAACAAAGATTAGAAATAAGTATGAAGTATGATGATGGTGACTATTGCATTTGCAGATAAAAAGTTTTTTGAAATTAAAATTATTAAAAAAAAACTACCTGTGATCGTGATGTCACAAAAAGGGTCTAATGATCTAGTCATATTTCATGTATTGAGTAAAATCTATAAGATACAATTATTGGGGACTTTGCATGTAAACATGCTCGTAAAAATTGTTTTGCATAAGCAATTGTATTTTAAATAAAAACTTCAATTTTTTTTATGATGTTTGATGTTTTTATTAAATTATTTCTTAACTTAATAAAAACTCCCAACACGACCAAAATCTCTGAATCGAGCGTGATGAACATTGCCTGAACTCCAAACAATTTGCAGAGGTATTTTGCATGTTAGCAAATTTATGGGGTAAATGTAGGGGTGGGAATAGGTCAGACCGCCCATCAAGGGCCTATGACCCGATCTATTTAAAGCCCGGTTCAGTCTATCTCGTTTAGTAAATAGGTTAGACTCAAGCTTTTTAAAAAACTCATTGATTTAAATAGGACATACTAAGACTTATAGAAAGGCTTACTAGGCCTGCCGGACCGGCTCATATATGTATAAATATATATACTTTATCATGTAATACACGCTTATTAGTCTCTACAAAATGGATATACTACCTCTACAAAATTTTATTAGCTATACATGCTTATAAAGTTGGGGAATAATGGATGTACATGCTCTATAAAATTGACCTATTAACCTTTTAAGAAATATATACTTATTAGCATTTTTATAAATAGGTCAAATGTTTTATTTAAATTTTTTTAGTACAAATTAGACTTTTAGACAAACTAATATGCCAAATTGAATTTTTAAAAAGGCCAGGTCAAACTTAAAATAAAGCCCTTGACAGGCTAATATGGTCATACTTAGGCTTTAGTTACTGAGATTACTACCTTTCCCATCCTATCACATTCTCACGCAACCTATTTTTTATTTTTATTTTTACAAAAATGCACATGGGTTTTCAGATTATATAATTCGAAATATGCTTAAAATAAAATAAAAATATAAAAATACCATAAAAAATTCTAAAAATCAAATAAAATTTGAAGTTTTCTTTCTTTCAGATTTTTCATAAAATATGAATAATTTAAAAAAAAAAATGGGTCTAAACAATGGAATTTTGGATTTTGATGGATTGAATGTCGTAAGAAGTCTATTCTACGAGAATCTTGATCCTTGAATTTGTTCTTTCTGATTTTCTCGAAAAGTTTCAGAGCAATTTGATCAAGTAGTTCAAAAACCAAATTTTTGACTATGAACAACTAACGATGACCTAAAACAGAAGAATGATAGTTATGAAGATTATATGATCATAATTGTTTTTTCTTTGAATAAGGGTGTATTCATATTTTTTAATTCGAAAAAAGCAAGGAACACACCCTATTTTTTAAGTGTTCTGATTATAAAATCTGAATTGATAAAAAACAGTAAAACACTCTTTTCCATTTCAAAATAAAGGGAAAACTCGATTCGAATTATAGAATCCGAGAATCTCATTTTTGTAATAGTATTTGTTTTTTCAACTATGACGGACCTATTTAAGTAAAGTTAGGCTCGGCTCATGAATATCATACCTCATAAACCCTAATTTCAAATTAGAAACTAATACTATTCATTCACTATTCTATTCTATCGTGCAAAATCAAAACAATGGAAGAAGCAAAAAGAGAGCAAATCGTGCATGTTGGATCGGTTGTGGAAACTCTTTCTGCTGACGCCGCTGGTGATGCACCTCTTTACACTCTTGAATCTCTTTGCACGCGCTGTCACCAAAATGTATTAATCACTTTCGCATGTTTATTCACTTTTCCTTGTCAACGATTCTTCAACTACGCAATCCTCTTTATTTTTTGTTGGTTTGATTGATTTGTAATTTGTTTTGTAACTTTGCAGAGTTGTTGGATAATGGATGAATGTGTTGGTAATAAAAGAAGCTTTGCTCCAAGATTGTATTATGATCCTTTTGTAGATGAAGATGAAGAAGAGTTTGGTAGACCTAAAAAAAAAAAAATCGATCTGACCTTGAAATTTTCGAATTGTGGTAAACGTTTTGGTTTGACAAAAGCTCAAATGAAGGGTTGCCGTTCTCTCCATCAACTTGCGGAGAAAATTATCTATGAAGGTAAGCATGAATTCATGGTTTTTTTGTTACTTGCCTCTCAAGTCAATCATTGAAAAACAATATTAATACAAATTAAGTAACTCTATTTTATTTAATTGTGCGTGCAGGTCAAGTCATCTTTAGGAATCAACAGAGAATGCAGAAAATTAACAAATTGGACTCTGAAATGGTAAAATTAGTTCTTTAATTATTACTTTGATTGTGATTGTTTTTGGGCTATTTGTGCTGTGGCTATAACTTAGTGGTATATTTACTTATTCTACTTAACATTGAAATATTAAAATAGGATTTTGAGTTTTGAGTGCCCTTTCGCACATGTTGTTATTCAAATTAATGTGGTTTAATCATTTATTTATAAGAAAAAGTTTTGAGTAAATCATTAGTGACATGAATTATCAGATCAGATTATTAAGTTATACATAAGTAGTGGTTAGGGCTTCATTAAGTTAATGTAAACTACAGTAGAATGGTACTTAATGTGTTTTAAGTCAAGTATGCTGACAGACACTGATTCCACTAATATGATATGATAGAAATAACCGTGCGCGTATCATCAATTATCTGACTAGATTTACTCGTATATTCACTGTCTGTTCCCTCTCTCTAACATTTGCTAAGTTTTTTGTTTTCTTTTTTTGGATTTTAGGTTCCTCTTTCTGGACAACCAAAGGATGTCTCCTCAGAATCTGATTGCTCCAACTAGAGCCCCTCTCAGACTTCTTTTCCTTTATTTCAAACTATTTTCACAATTGTTATCTGCTGCATGAGCTTAATGCACTGGTGGAACAAGTATACAAGTTCCAACTGATTTTTTGTACCGTGCATTATGCATCTTGTCTCTCTACAAGTATACAATGCTTTATGTCCAACTACTACCAGTTCCATATAATGCATTATTCTTTGCTTTAAAAGTTGGAGAGAAAATTTCTACTGATGGTTCCATATATGGCAAACTACTACCAAATCCGTTCAGCTCTACCATGTTTTTCTCTGCCGATCACCTGTCCTTCCTGAGTAATTTTTTGAAGGTATCTTATATTCACTCCTCTTTTCATGGCGGATACTACTTCGTATTTGATGGGGGACGATGATGTCAAAAGAGTTGCTGTTATATTGGCTATACAGAAGCACATCAATGGAAAATTTGATTGTATCGCAAGGACAAAGCATGTTTAAAATTTGATGTCATAATTCAAAACAGAACCTGTTACGTTGCATGCTTTGTATTCAAAATTTGATGAAGATAATGCCTTGGAGGAACCTTCAGATCAGAGTCATAGAAATAATGAAAAGTTTATGGCTGTTCAGGGTCTGTTCACTACATCTCTTGGCACTGAAGTGACTTCAATTGAGTTGGTCGAGAAATTTAGGTAGCCAAAATCTCCCACAACAAACTGATCCAAACATTTGAAACAAAGATTTAATTAGTCCTATACATTTTCAATGTAAAAACAAATATACTACACATGCTTTGTATCATATATTACTACCTTTTTTTTTGAGAGAAATATTACTACCTAGATATAGTTTAGGATTGGATACTTGTGTAAAACAGTAAAATTTTGTTACATTTACTAGATATATACTAATTAAAAGTAAAAAGTAAAAAGTAATATATTTGGAGGATGAAAAGCATATTTAAACTTCACGTATTTCAATATTTTTTTAAGTAATTTTTTCAACTTATAAAAAAAAATTCTCAAAATGTTTTTTTTTTGTTGTGAAGAATGTTAAAAGCTATATACTCCATTTTTAATTATTTTCAAATGCTCCTTAAAAAAAAATTCAAATGCTAACTATTTTAAGTATATTCAAACGTCCTTAACAAGGTCATTACAATGAAAACTTACCCTAAGGTCGTTACAAGGTCTTTAGGTGTGTTGTGAGGCTTTATTTAACATTTTTCTTTCCAATTGGTTTGTTCAAAACTACTCCCTCCGTCCATATATCTAAACACCCTTTTATTAGATGCAAAAGGTGCTTACATACAGAGACGGAAGGAGTAAAATACTTATAAATTTGCCTCAAATTTTACACCAAACATGTAGGCAGTATAGTCATTTATGGGATCCTAATTTTACAGTAATATCCGTAAAACGATTCAACAATATGATACAAACATTCGGTTTCTCTATTTCCTCTTCCTTCCCCTTTCTCTTTTCTGAGTCGTCGGCTGAAACCCTAATTTATTCTCCTTCATCCACCAAAGAGGGGTGGTTTAGGGTCAATTTTTGACCCTAAATCACCCCTCTAAATCGTTTTTCTCCTTCCCTTCTATTTAAATAAGTGATTTTCACATCGAATTAGGTTTTCCTTTTGTGATTTCGTCATCTTAGTGCGACGCTGTTTTGTTTGTCGTCTTTGTGCAACGTTGTTTGTCTTTTCCCTTGTTCAGGTGTTTGTTCGATTCAGATTGTGGCGTCATCAACGTTGCAGATCCGGAGGCATGACTATTCCTGAGATTTTAATATAGTCATATTTGTAGGCTTATGCACTTTGTCGTTTTATGCTATTAACATGGATGTCGTGAGTTTGTTCACAGATTCATCCTTTTTGTTTTTACCGAATTTGTATTGCATCGATGTACTCTATCAATTTGAATATGGTTTTAGACGAAAAATTAGGGGGGGTGTATTGGATCATGATTCTAAGGGATTTTAAAAGACTCTTTTATCATGAAAAAGTCTTGTGGTATTCAATCAAGACTCTTTTCAATTTAAAAAAAGTCTTGTGTTATTCAATCAAGATTCTTTGTCAATTAAAAAAAGTCTTATGGTATTCAATCAAGACTTTTAATCACTTAAAAAAAATTCTAGTGGTATTCAAAATCATTCAAATTTCGAACGATTGTTTAATAAATCAGATTTTGATGGATTTTGTGGGATTTTCTAGTGAAATTTTAGCATGAAAAAGTCTTTCATGAAAACATGAGAGATTTCTTAGGATTGTTTTTTTCTTTTAAGATTTTACTATCTCTCACTCTCTCTCTCTCCTCCCTTCTCTCTCTCTCTCTCTCTCTCTCTCTCTCTCTCTTCCTTTCTCGCTCTCTCTCTCTCTCTAATTCTCCCGTAAAAAATAAAGTAAAATAAATAAAAGAGTCTTTATTGAGATTTTGTGAAAGACAGTGTGTTATGATATTTTTTCAATTATTTCTTAAAATTCATAAAATCTGTTGAAATCTCTTGAAATCCAAATAATCATTTCAAATCCTTTAAAATCTTATGAATTAAATCCATTGAAATCCTTAATAGTCTTTTAAAATCATCAAAGTCATTAAAATTATGCAAAGTCTTTTAAAATCCTCAAGACTTTTTTAAATAAAAATTGTCCTTTAAAATCCTAATCCAATGCACCCTCCTAATTTTTCGTCTAAAACCATATTTTATCGTCCTAAATATTGCTACAAAAAACTCTGGAAAATTTCAATCTCAAAGTCACTTTTTGTGACTTCGTGTATATTAGATGGTAAAAAATAAGAAGAATCTCAAATTATAAAATTCAAATATATATTTTTTATTTTATAGGGTTATTTCTTGAGACTTCACGTATATTATGAAGTCAATTTAAATAATTAACTCTTTAAAAAACTTTGTGTGTGTATTAAGTATGGATACTCTAAATTTCAATTACATGTTTTGTGCGGTGCGTTCTTTCAGAAAAAATGTTTTGTGTGGTGTGGACCATCCCATGATGATGTGAAGCAGCTTTTTCATGTGTCCAAAACAACTAGAGAAGGTGTGTGTTAATTAATAAATTAATTAGTGGCATTGTTTTTTGTGGAAATTAATTAGTAGCATTATTATTATTTGGGAAATGCTGACCATTGCCTTTGGGGCATTGGATAAAAGAACAAAAATAGAAATTTTGTGTTGAAAAATGATAAAAAGTGGTCAGGTCAATTTGTAAAAAGTTTATAAATTGTTGTTTCTAATGTAAAACTACTAATTTTGGTTACCTTAACCATTGCCCTGAGGACAATGGTTAGCAAGACCCTTATTATTTTTCAAATAATTAGTGGCTGAAAATTCACCTTTATAATAAACAAATAAGGTGTTCGAAGTTCGAACTACGATGCCAACATACAATGTATGGATTGTCTCTTCCAATAAATTAGTTGCATTGTTAAGTTTGGTTATTAGTGTTTTAATGATTTATTATTGATTATTCATTATGATCTTCTCTATTATTGCAGACTAATTGCGGAAGAATCACATTTAAGTTTAGCACACCAACGAAGGACACTTTAACTCAAATGATCAATTCCAAGAAATTGAAACTCCAAAAGCACCATTGAGGAAAACAAAAGAGTCGAAGTTCAACAGGGAGCAACTAAGAATTTATATTCTACTTAAGAATTGATTTAGTAGAAAATTAGAGAGGGTAGGGATCCATATTAATTTGTCATCTACTCAAAAGGTGTTACCTTAAATTTGTACATGATTATTTACACGTCTATGAAATCTTCACTATATATTATTGATTCATTTGGCTTGTTTGCAATCTTATTCCATATATTAATGGATAGGCAAAAATAAAAGAAATATTATGAGGATTTTGCATGGAGTAAAAGAATGGATCGTGTATTATCTTTTACTTAACAAAAGGAGGAAAGTATAAAAAAAAAGTATCTTGTGTTTAACTCCTTTCATATATATAGAAGATTCATTTTGTTTTGATGTATCTTCTTGGAAGATTTACATTTTTTTTTACAATTATGAGTAATTTCCTTTTAGGCGGCTTTTCTAAAAGTGTCCGCTTAGTTTTTTTTTGATTGAAGAGGGTGTCCGTTTAGTTTTTAATCTCATTTGGTTCTCTTGTGCGTGAGAAATCTAGAAGAAAAGAAATGCTCGGATTTTTCGTCAAAAAGAACATCGTTACAACAACTGTTTGACAAACTCCCTTCATATTCATATCTATAATATGTATGAATTTACTTCTTAAAAAAAACTTATATGTCAATTTAGTATAAGTAATATTGTTATTAGGATTTATAATCCAAAGAAGTATATGTTTAAGTGAGAGAATTTTCTTCATGTCTAGTACACTAAACACGAATGGGAACATCTAAATTGTGTTTTATATTCTATATTACCGAATTTTTATATTCACTATATTCGAGATGATTGAAGGTTGAAAAATATATTCGGACTACTTGACATCCATTTATTGCAGGGTTCACTGTATTACCGGATCACCGTGAGGACTGAGGAGTCTTGAATTTAGGAGTTTGAGTTTTTCTTCTTTATTTTGGTCGATTGTTTAGCACTATTGTATGTATTTGCCAGTATTTTATAAGAATGGTTCGACATGTAACTATTTAAATTTTACAGCAATTTATTTTATATCCCTAAAAAAATGTAGCATTATATTAAAATGAAATATATTTGTCTCCTACTTGAAATAGATGCCAATTATATAAGACCGTTTGTTACGTATCCACGAAACAGGAAACTCCATTTCTCTTCTATTACATATTTTTTCTTTCCACTTTTCATTGATTTCACATCAGCCTCATTCAGGAAAGTTTTGATATTTACATCAATTATCATATTAACACCCTAATTATTCCCCTTTAGATTTTTTCTCACAATGGCTTATAAAATGTTGCTAGTTTTTGTGTGTTATAACCGTTATACATTGCAGATTTTGCAACCAAAGAAGTAAATTCTTTTTGAGATTTTGGAGATTTTCATAGTAGTTTTTTGTACTTGGTAATATGGAAATAGGATTTGGTAGATCCATTGGAAGGAAGAGGGTAGTTGTTTCCGAAATAGGGTCTCCTTTGAAGAGAGTTAATAGTGGCAGATTCAATTTCAACTCTCAAGTATCTCCCCTTGAAACCCTTCCTCAAGATATTCTGGTAAATTAATATTTCAATCATTTTTTTTTAATTATATCAAGAGTTTTTTTCGTATTTTTTTTTAATTATATTTGGATATCATGAATTTCAGTTACATGTTTTGTGTGGTGTTGATCATGATGATTTGAAGCAGCTTTTTCATGTGTCCAAAATCATTAGAGAAGCGGTATGTAATGTATTAATTAATTTAATTAGTAACATTGTTTTTTTTTTTTTGACAAGAATTAGTAACATTGTTAAATTCAGTTGTTTTATATTTTAATGCATGATTGGTTATTCTTCTTCTTTCTATTTGGTAATTATTGAATTTTGCCTATTGTGCAGACTCTAATTGTGGAAGAATCACATTTTAAGTTTAGCACACCAAAGAAGAATAATCCAATTGGCTCAAATGATGAATATGCAGAAATTGAAACTCCAAAAGCACCAATGAAAAAACCAAAAGAGTCAAAGTTCAATTCGGATGAACTACGTGATATCTCGTTGGTCTTGTTTTGTCCCAAAGATTGTATTGGACATGAAGATTATGAATAGATATTCTACTTAAAGATATGGTAGATAGATTAAGGAGGGTAGGGGTTAATTTGTTATCTATTCAAAGGATGTTATTGCCTTATTATTTCACACGTCTATATAATAATCAATCTATGATCGAAGATTATTTGGCTTGTTTGCAATCTTTTTCCTTATATTATATTCAATAGATAGATAGGCAAAGACAAGAAAAATTATGAGGATTTTGTTTGTTGTGGCTAGAATGGATCCTAAATTATCTTTTAATATAATGATGAAGGAAGGTTTACAAAAAATTCTTTTTGTTTTGTTTACTTTTCTCATATCTTGTTGTAATATATTAGGTTTATTTTGTTTCAATGGATCTTCTTGAAAGATTCACAATTTTTTTACGATCATGGAGGATTTCCTTTACAAAATAGAGCTTGCAATCAAATATAGGGCATGAAGGGGAGATAATATGTTGGAACGTGGAAATAATTGGGTTATTAAGATTAAGATATTGGATTATGGAGAAAAGGGAATAAAAGATACATATTTGAATTGTTTGAGAAAAAAAGGAAGGAAATGAATATATTTTTTTATGAGCTTAATTAAAAAGGAAATAAATATTTGAATTGTTATAAATAATAATTATTAAAAGATATTTTCTTAGAGAAATTATGAAAAGATAGTATGTGTGTGTACACACACTAATAAAAGGGATATATCCATTTCTTATAAAGAAAAAAACAATTCATCCATAATTTTTTTTTTTACCACGGGATGCATTCTAATCTACATATTTTTTTGATGATACATTTATACCTATATTTGTATATCTACATTTTTTTTACGATGCATTTATATTTATATTCATAATAAAGGAGATACATAATTTTAAATATACTTAAAAAGACACATGATGTGATTTTTAATTTCATAAGTTATCAGTGAGTAAAAAAATCATAAATAAATTCGTAATTACTAATTGATAATTAATTTGTCCTTTTTTTCACAAAAAAAATAAATTAAATTTCCTTTAATAACATAAGAAGATAAAAAAAATGAACAGTTGAAATAAATAATACAACTTCTTTTTACATGATTTTTTCGAAACGTATTACCAAAATAATTGAAACAGACAAATCATAAGTGTGTTATAATCAAATGGTAAACAAATAGGGACATTGGTGTGCAAAGTAGGGAATACTTATAAATTTTTAAGGGTTTTTTTAGACGGGGGAGAATATATTTTTAATGATCACCCTCACTTTCATTAAAATCTCTTTCCTCTTGTCTCATTCTTCCATTGAACCAAACATATCCTAATTGTTTGGTGGTGATAGAAAAATAATCATTGGATTGGATTGAAGGTTATGAGTCCTCGCCAATGTCTTATAGATGCTGCTCACCACATTCATATATTAGTAATGTTGGAAATTCATTGCAATAAAAAAACGCTTGACGCTTGAATTGCTAATTTATTGATATTGATATCATAGAACTTCCAAGTGGATAAGTACCTGCTAACTATAATACTCAATCCGTCTCAAAATGTCAGTAAAAATGGGTCAACATAAATTGATGTATCTGACACAAATTTTGAACAAAATACATTAACTTTTGTTGACCAATTTTTGCTTACATTTTGAGATGGAAGGAGTATGTCAAAATCGTTTCTCCTTAAAATGTCAGCAGGGAAGAAGATAAAATGGATATTTGAATCGTGTGGTATGGACTTATGCTTGTACTTAAGAGCTCTCTTGTCAAAGCAGAAAAGCGGCGCGACGCTCCCAGCCCAAAAATTGACGCGGCGCGGGATGCGGGCGTGTAACAGACGCTATTTCAGTGACGCAGACATTAATATACTTAATACTAAAATATAATGTTGAAAAAGAAATACTAAAACAACTTAATTATTACTCAAAATTCATAATGTGTATTCATAATTTGAAATAAAACACGTCTTAAGCAAAACACAAGAACATACTTGCAAGAAATACTAATAAAATTCAAGGTAGCCAACACTTTAAGCCTCTAAAACTTAAATTAGGAAAAATACTACACATGAAATAAAAGTTCAAATTCAATAATCATGAAAATCTTCATCATCACTTCCACTTCCACCATCATTCGATCATGTGCTCTGTCTCATCCTCTTTCTCTTCAATATCTTCCTCTTCATCATCTTTATCTTCATCCCCCAATCATTAACAAATTCTGGATTATATTCGTCAACTACTACCACTTGCTTTCTTCTTCCCTTAGAAACTTTTGCCCCTTGCTTTCCTTTTCCTTTAGAAACTTATGTCCATTGCTTTCCCTTTCCCTTAGATTTTGATGTGGGCGGAGCTACAGTACCTGCCTTCTGCAAAGCTGCTTGGCTCCTAGTGTTGAATATGGGCTCGACAACACCACTCGACTCTTCAACATCTAGCAAACCTAAATCATCATCATCATCATCATAAACAACATCACTTTGACCTTTATGAACACGAACTTCATCTCCCAATAACCATTCACTACCAACATTAATTTCAGGATCATCCATGATCACCGAATCAATATGTTCATCACTTTCATGGTGTTCCTTCAAAGTTTGGTTGTACTTAACAAAAACCAATTTTTTTCAACATCTCATGTTCAAGCCTATTTCTTTTCTTGGAGTGAATCTATTACAAATTATAATTTAAATGTTAGTTTAAAATTTAAATGATAGATGATTACGAAACTCTAAATATAAAGAACTTAATATTATCAAGGACGTACATGCTCAAAAGTACTCCAATTCCTCTCACACCCCGATGATCTACAAGTCAAACTCAATATTTTAAAAGCAAGTAGCTGCAGATTTGGTGTTTTTGATCCATACCTCTTCCACCACTCAGCTGAAATACAATTAAAGTATTTGCATTAACATATAAAATTTATCATGTGACTAATTTTTTACGAAATAGCAATAACTTACCAGGAGATGTATGCTTATCCTTTCTATGCCTTATTACTTCTTCCAATCTAAAGTTACCCGCACAAGCCTTATACTTTGACAATTCTCTATGGATGTCATCCAGATTTTCAGGTGAAGAAGAAAGCTTATTAATGCATTCATAAAGACCATTCAACAACAAATCGTCATTCTCTTAATTTGATTCCTTGCATCCACCATTGACTGAAATACGAAACCCATTGCAGGGATTTTTTTCATTATTAACTAGTCTAAGTACTTTTATAAGATGCCCCATAGCTTTAAGAGCATGAACAATATCCTCCCAAAATGAGACTTGAAGAACAATAGCAGATGCCTTCCTACCCTTGGCTTCATCACTCACCTTTAAGTTCGACCATTCTTGAGAAGTGAACATGGTTCTAATTTTTTGTTTTAGGTTGTGCAACCTTTGCAATTGAAGAAAGTTTGATGCAAACCATGTGACTCCATGTCTAATCAACTCCATTTCAACTTTCTGCCTTAACAAATTCAAAACCAAAGAATGGTTATATATGAAACCCACAAGACTAATTGTTTGTGCTACAACCTTCTTTACTTTTGAAATCTTTTCAATCTCTTCTAGTATTAAATCTATATAGTGTGCAACACATGGAGTCCAAAAGATTTTCAGTCTCGAAGCTTGAAGAAGTTTACCTATACAAAAATATTTTTGAAGACAATTAAAGAATGTAATGATACATAATATGTTTGGCATAAAGTAATTGAAGGAAGTAGAAAACCTTACAGGCCAAAACATAATTTCTCCCGTTGTCGGTAACCAGCTGCACAACACTGCTTTCGCCAATCTCCCCAACAAATTTATCCAACATCTCAAAAATTTCTTTTTCGCTTTTCACATATGAGGAAGCATCAATACTCTTAATAAACATAGTACCTGCCGGAGAATTGATTAAAAAATTAATCAACGTTCTTCCCTTTGTATCGATCCAACCATCAGACATTATGGAACAACCATATTTTTCTGCTTCCTCCTTGTTAGTCTCCAACATTTTATGTGTATTTTCCAACTCTTTGTTAAGACATAGGTTTCTCAACTCATGATAGGAAGGAGGCTTCAACTTAGGACCATATTGACCGATTGCTTCAACCATCAATTTGAAACTTTTTGATTTTGCTACGTTGAATGTAATTCCATTAATGTAAAAAAAAAAGCGAGCTATATACTGGTTAGTCGTTTCTCTTGCTTTCTTATCAAAATCTTTCATATTTGTTTGCTTTCCTTTACCCAATTTTACCTCAGGATTTTGATATAACAATATATCCAATGGACCTTTTGTATTACCCTTATTGGGAGCCAGAATACTCCCCATTTCAGTCCTTGGCCTTTTCCCACTTACCAACCTTCCAATCTCTTGATTTCGTGCTGCCTCATCATCATCTTTGCGAGCCTCATTTGAAATGGATTTCACCTTTGCCGATCTTGCTTCTTTATTAGCTTTTAAAATCAATTTCACCTCCTCTGGTGTCTTTATGCAAGCTTTAACGTTTCATGTCACTCCCATTTGATGTTTCCTAGAAATTTCTCCATTAGACTCCGACAAACAATAATCACACGTGATTTTTTTCGTATTATTCTTGTCCATTAAACTGTTATACTTCCATCTTATGTCAGGAAGGGATGGTTTGAATAGCTCAACATAGGAAGCAACATATTGTGCATTAGAATCAACAACATTAAATGATGATGGTTGTGAACTACTTGCCATAACTATTTCATATTGGTCATTGGATTGGATTTGGAACAGAACATAGAGGGAAATTGAAAGAAAAAAAACACATAATTAGAAACCAATAAAAACAAAACAGAGAGGGAAATAATAAATGAAAAACAGAGAGAATAAAAACAAAACAACAACATAAATAAACACCCTTTCTGAAATTCGAAAAAGGGGGAGGGAAATAGATAGAAAAGGAATTCAAATTTTTTTTGAAAGGGAAATAGATAGAAACAGATAGGGTGTTTTGTTGATAAACAGAGATTACAATATCACACAAAAAAAAATAGATGATGAAGATGAAGTAGTGATGAACAAACCTATGAATGAAGAGAGGTGAAGAGATAACAGGTGAAGAGATGAAGAGATAAGGTTGTGAAGGTCTTGTACAATGACCATGAAGAACCGAGGAGCTGTGCTGGTGAAGAGGTGTTTGCACTTTGCAGTTGTTGTTGATGTACGATTAAGAGAAGAGAGGAGACATGTTTGTGCGGGTGGTGTGTTTGTTTCTGATGGAGAAGAGTAACCTAGGGTTTCAAAAGTTACAAAATTGCCCCTCCAAATGGTTTTAAGTGAAAGGCAATTTCGTATTTGTGCTCTGACCCAAAAGTGGCCGATTTGACCCGCTTTTGGACCGCCCCACTACACTGGCTCCACCTTGGAGCATTGCAACGCGGTAGTGTGGTTTTGGCCGCGATATATTGACAACAGAGTTTAAGAGAGATTATCGTCGTGGATAATGTGTCGGCATGACTGTGATATATTTGAACTTAGAAGTCTCCCTCAAAGTTTTCCATGTTTCAGGATTATGCTTTGTTCTTGTTATGGATTCCACGAGAAACCAAAGCGGTGAAGGTGAGAAAAACACAAAAGGGGGGGGGGGGGGTTGAATTGTGTGTGCTTTTTCTTCGTTTTCTCCTACTGTAGTCACTGTTCAGAAGCAGATAGAGTTCAGCTTCTGAAGTGATAATCAGAATCTAAATGCAACGGATAAAAACAGAGAGAGAGAGAGAGAGAAGAAAGACACAAAGCAATTATACAGGTTCCTTCCACAAACCGGAAGTAGTCCTGTCTCCCTTGCACTTCCAAGGAGAGTTCACTAAAATGTAATGTCAAATTACACATGCTCAATGCTACAACTAGCACGAGACTTCAAATTACTCAAGCACAACTGCAAGAGATTTCCTATGCTGTACACAAGCAAGAGACTTCCAATGCTCAAGCACAACTGCAAGAGACTTTCAATCAAACAGAATTACAAAGAAATTTGTTTGAGTTTGAACACTTGATATACAATCAAAGTGACTTTAAATGCAGAACAATAACAGAGTATGAACTTTGAACTGTTGTAAGAGTCTAGCTTTTGTGTGTGTCTGTATTCGTGTGTATTATCTGTATATTTTTTCAACTAGTAAGTCTTCACTCCTTTATATAGAGGTGTGAAAGATACGTTGAAAAATTGCCAGCACAAAAAAGAGAGTCGTTTGAAGCTTGTTGATAATCACCAATGATCTTTTGCCTGATATGGTTGTTGTCCTATGAAGGATCAATTTCAAATGCATTCTTTGAGTCTTTTGCAATGCTTAGGCGTGATAAAAAAGAGGGTCGTTATTACACTCTTTCAGTCTTTTGCAATGCTTAGGCGTGATAAAATCATTTGAACATCCTTTGAAGCTTTAAGTCTTTCATCTCCTGATGAACTTCAACTTTTGGTGACCTTGCTTCTGACAAACTTGCTTCTGATGACGTCATCACTTCAGGAGCACTTATACTTCAGATGCACTTTTCTTCAGATGCTTCAAGCTTCCTTTTTGTTGATTCCTTTGCTCTATTTTGTTCTTCCAGAACCTTATAAAGATATCAAATTTTGTCTATGGTCCTGTACACTTGAACAAATATTAGCATATCCAATTGACAATTTTTAATACCTTGTTACCATCAAAACTCTAAGGGTAACGTATGTTAAACATTTTTCGTTCCAACAATCTCCCCCACTCTAAGGGTAATGTTTGTTAAACGTATTTTGTTCCAACAAGCGGGTCTTTCCATTCCTCTGCGAGCTGTCTTTTGTAAATTTTACATCGACCTTAATGGCTTGGTTGTCCAGCGATGGGATGGGCTCTTGAACTTTTGGAGTGTGTTTTCTTCCAATTATGTCATTCATTTAAATTATTATATTTACTATTTTATCATTTTTATAATATTACTTAAAATTATAGTCAAATCTTATCCTCTTTAACAATCTCTTTGCAATAAAAATAATATCTTATCCCTCTAAAAAAAATTAACAATTTTTATATTTACTTTCTTTTTTTCATTTTTATAATATTACTTAAAATTATAGTTAGATCTTATCCTCTTTAACAATCTCTTTGCAATAAAAATAATATCTTATCCCTCAGAAAAAAAATTAACAACTTATTATATTTACTATTTTATGATATTTGTAATATTACTTAAAATTATTGTTAAATCTTATCCTCTTTAACAATCTCTTTACAATAAAAATAATATCTAATTTCTCTAAAAAAAAAATAACAACTTATTAAAGAATACATACAATGCAATAGAAAAAAACACTGTAAAATGAATATGCATGGTTTTTTGGCGTTTCTCTTTCTTAGTCGAAACTGAAATCACAATGGCTTCTTCAAAACGTCATCTCTCACATGAAGAAGATGAACTATCAACTCATAAAAAAGCAAAGGAATATGTTTCAGAATCGTTTATTTCACCGCACGTTGTTCTAAATTCCGCAGATTGCGACTTAGGTATTCAAAACCCTCCCTTTAATTTACATGATTTTAATTTCTTTAACTTTATTGTGTTTTGATTTAAATTTTTTTATTGGTTTTGTTGTTAGATTTCAATATTGAACGCAATGGACTTGTTGGATATGGCCTCAATGAAAAAGGGTTTGGTTATTGTTGGTCTGGTGCCAGAGCCAATGTTGGAATAACAAAAGGTAGATATTGTTTTGGTTGCGTTGTTGTTTCAGCGCAACGAGTCTATCTTGATGATACTGCTCTTGATCAGCGGCATCTATGCCGTGTTGGTGTTTCTAGAGGTGATGATGTTGTTAGGTCTCTTGGTGAGACTAAAGACAGTTTTGGTTTTGGTGGGACTGGCAAGTTTTCAAATTTCGGGAAGTTTTTGGAATTTGGTGATAGGTTTGGTGTTGGTGATACAATAGTTTGTTGTATTGATCTTGAGGGTAAACCATTTGGTTCTATTGGTTTTTGTAAGAATGGTAAACGGTTGGGTACTGCGTTTCAATTTGATGTCGATGCTATTGGTCTTGGAGGGCTGGATTCTTGTTTTTCGAAGGCTGCACTTTTTCCGCATGTTCTTCCGCATGTTCTGTTGAAAAATGTTGTTGTTCAGATGCAGTTCAGTGTTGAACAAGGACTTGTTCCTCCCGAAGGATTTAGACCTTGGGCCTTGGCTGTTGCAGATGGAAATATGGTTATAGGACCTTCGCTTTCTGATCCAAAAGATTGTGAATTGATAATGATGGTGGGATTACCGGCATCAGGTAAGACTACATGGGTTGAAAAATGGATGAAAAATCACCCGGATAAGCGTTATGTTTTGCTTGGCACAAACTTAATTCTTGAACAGATGAAGGTTAGTTTACCCGCCGGCCATTTTGTGCCTGAGGTTATCATTTTTCTATCATTAGTTTTTGCTTAACTTAGTGTTATTTAGGTTCCTGGACTATTGCAGAAAAACAACTACAGTGAAAGGTTTAATCGTTTGATAGACCAGGCAAATGTAATGTTCAAAGTAATTTTGCCCAGGGTGGCTAATGTACCTCGCAATTATATAATTGACCAGACGAATATGTACAAAAATGCGCGCAAGTGTAAGCTAAGGCCATTTTCCGATTATCAAAAGGTAGCTATTTATCTATTTCTTTGTTGGAGCTTCGAAGATGAATTTACAATAGAATTGGTAATATACTTTGTTGTCAATTGCAGATTGCTGTTGTCGTGTTTCCAAAGCCAGAAGAGCTCAAGAGATGGTATGAAAAAGGATTTAATGAAATGGGCAAGAAGTTCCGACTGATAGTTTGAGTAAAATGTTAGGTATTTTTTCCATTTACTTGTTATCTGCTGGTGTTTAGTCTATCATTTCTCTTAACTTAAAGCCTTATACCTGTTCTGTTATTTTATGGCCATGGCAGCTAATTATGTTCTACCTAAAAGCAAGGATATGCCTAATGCAGATGAGTATTTCGATATGGTATTCATTTAACATACTCCACTTTTTGTTGATCTCGTAGTCAATCCTACGATATTAAAACTCTTCATTTGTATTTCAAGGTTTTGTTTGTGGGACTGAACCGAGATGAATCTCAGAAATATTTGGATTAGATGAAGCAAGTTATTCCATCTCTACCCAATAACAGCCCATCGACGTTATCATGCAGAGGTTCTTCTCAGTTCTCTGCTGGATCTGCATTGCCAAATCAAGGAAGTTTGACAGGTTTATATCTACTCGCAGTTTTTTTATTTTTTTCCTACCTTGCAGTCTGTTTAATTATTTGATTCCTTTTAAAAATCCTGACAATGACGCACTTTAAATCAGGTAGCGGTATTCACCAGTGGGGCGCTCATTCTTCCATCTCTCAATCCAACTATGGGATGCCTAGTCAAGTTAGTCAGATCAGCCAATGCTGAATTTTCTATTAATTTGCAAACCTTCCCGTGTTGGTTATTCTGTCTTGTGGCAACAATGCTGATTTCTCGGTAAAATGCTCTCAGGTCAATGCCGGTGCTCATATGGCTGAACCTCGCCTCAGTATGAATCCATTGTCTGGAGGATATCCAAGCAGTCAAATTTCACATGCTGGAATATCACCATCTCCTCGTGGACTTTATTCCAACAACGAAGCATCTCATTTTCCTGGAAGGAATGCTGGTTACAGTCAAACTTAAAATGTCGTTCCTACAGGTGATATCGAGACTTACGGAAATGCTGTTTTGGGTAGCCAATACAGGCCAAGCATTGCACAGGGCGATATGGGTTTTCATGGAAGACCTTATGTTGAATACAGAGATTTCCAGCCTGACCAGCATACACCTGCAGCAGCCACATGTAGTTACTCTCTTATGTTTTTTCTCTTTTTAAGTATTTTTAATAATTCAATATTAATTTGTTGCTATTACATTTCAGCTTCACTTCCCCCGTATGGGGAACCGACTCTAAGACCTCGACATGGAGGATTACCTGATAAAATGTACTACCCCTGAAATTGACCAGAGATTGTTATTGCCAAGTGGAACAACTAGCAAGGCTTCGTTGACGGTTAAAGTTTGTAACTATGGATATCTGTTTGTGTTTTGGATATCTTATTAGTAGTAAATTTAGTTATTTATATCCATAGATGAAAAAATTTAAGAGTTTGTGTTAGTTTTCTGAACACTCACTACCAAATGAGTGTCAACCAGGCCAGAGTCATTTTGCTGCAAAAATTCTTTATGTTTCTTGTATGGCGTACACACAGAATCGCTTGCATACATTGATGGATTCTTTCATCTTGTTATCCCCGGCCTCCATGCATATTACTACTCCTTAATTACAGACACAATTTTAACATGTGAAAATATAATAGCTGCACAATTTCAGTACAAGCATGATGATGAAAATAGTTAAGTGTTTACATAGAATCAGATGAACAACATCTTAAATGTTATATAAGCATACCTTTCTATTATTCCTTTTTCTAGCAATTGGTACTGCAGTTTGATACACCATGTTCATCTGATTCTATGTAAACACTTAACCATTTTCATCATCATGCTTGTACTGAAATTGTGCAGCTATTAAATTTTCACCCAAATCGATGCAATGCATTTATTTACTGCATGTGGGGCCACTTTTGAAGTTGAAAATAAAAGCAAGCAACTAATTAATGTTCATATCAATATAGTACTATCAATTCTGATAATTATTGCATGTGTTAATTCTACGTATCAGTTGCCACAAAGGAGAACAAAGTGCTTGAAGATATATAGAAATTGACAAGTCATGTTGGGGAAATATAAATGAACCTAAACCAAGAGTAAGGAATAAGTGCGGTTGTATTGTTTCTCACCCAGTTACACATACAGTGTATAGTTGTGGGGCTAGGTGTGAATGCAGGGAATGTTGGGGAACAAGTTCAGGAGACACGGTAGTTGCTAGCTGTTTACTAGACTACTATACTTTGGGGAGGTGCAACTGATTCAGTGTATGCTTTGTTTAATGTTTGCTTTTCCATCTTTTGATTAAAAATACCATACAAATGGAAGATGAAAAAAAATATTAGTTAATGTAAAAAAATTCATTAATTTTCTCTTGTAGTACTCTTTTTTCAATACACAGAGTGAAGTAGGGTTCAAAGTAGGCTGGCCTTACAAAACTTTATTTAACTTCTAAAATTTCATTAAAAAAAATAACTCAAGATTTAGGCCCTGCTTGATAAAAAAATAAAAAAATTCGTGGAAAACCATAAACTAGTTTATAGAGTGTTTGGTAAAATTAGAGGTTGAATTAGTTTAGAATTATGAAATGAAATTAAAAAAATATGTTTGAAAAATTTAAGGTTGAAGATATTAAGGTATTGTCTTGGCAATGAAGTTTGGGTAGAGTAAATATTTGTTTATTCTAGGAATGGTGTTGAAACTCAAGAGATTGTTTACTGTGTTAGCTTGGTCTTTGGAGTTTGTGTGTTGCAGTAGGTGTTTATTTGTTGTGTTCTTTTTTCATTGTTTTGGGTTTATTTGTTGTTTTCTCCTCTAAAGTAGTGGTCTGTGCGAGTGTGGTTTTGATATATATGCCGTTTCAAAAGATAAACAAAAAATATGTCTAACTATTATATTTTTTTCAATTAAGATAATAGGGATAAAATTAAAAGAAAAATGATAAGTTTTATGCTACCGAATTAGTTAAAAAAAACGTTATAAACTTATGTGAAAATGACGGTTATTAAACGGATCTTTGGTCACATCCTTAATCATGCATGATGTGTTATGTTTCATAATTTTATTTTTTTTTGGACCTTTGGTTTAACCTGGTAACTTATTTAAAAATCTACCTCTGATCTATTTCTAAATGGGTTAAAGCGCTATAAGCAAGGATAAACAAGAGTCGAGAGATCATAGTAGCAAACAAAAATAAGAGTACAGAGCATGATAAACAGAGGTTAAATTTTTTATTTTCTTAGATAAATAGGGGTTAAAATAAATAAGATATTTCACATCTTATTATAGAGAGTGATTCAAAACTTTAGATTGATATGATTAGGGAAAACTTCACTATTGAGGGAGTGATTTCCATTTTAGTTACATATTCGCAATCTTTTGTCTTTGGATTGTTAGAAAGACCAAGTTCGTCATACTTGACATGAGAGAAATAGAATTGCCGACTTGCTTGCTAGTTATAGCCTCTCTTTGAGTCTATTTAGTTGTTTTGTTGTTGAGTTCCTTTCAACAGAACTCCATAGTTTACTTTTTGATGTCTTTTTGGGTTTATCCCTCTTTTGTTAAAAAAAAAAAAGACAAGATTATGTGAATATGTTTTAATAATAGAAAGGATTAAGTTAGGTTTTCTTTTTGGAGGTAAAAAAAGTTAGGTTGGATATTATAAAATTGAGAGTGAAAAGAAAACTTAACTATTAAACCAAGTAATTAGACTCAACTCAAACGTGGTTAATGAGTTTCGGTTGACGAATGAATTGCTCCAGAGAACTCAAATTTGAATCATGGTATTTTTTTACGAACTCTACCGACCTTTTGGTCGGACTCCTGACTACTAAAACCTCTTATCCTAAGAACCAGAAAGTTAATATAAAAAACAATGATATAAGTTTTTTTTTTAAATTTCTAACCTAATCTTTTTAAAATATGATATAAAATAAAATCCTTTTAAAAGCATATTTTGCAATAATCCCTTTAAATAGGTAAAAAAAACTGGACTAAATAGGTAAAATATTTATCAATAATAAAGTCATAAATTTGAATATTTTATCTTAACAATATTCTTTAGAAGGCTAAATGATAAGTATATCATTTTTTTTACCTCAAAAAAAAAAGGGATAACCGTTTCCTAAAACAAGGTATAATCATTTATATAGACAAATATTTGAAAGGCTTTTAGATTAATAATGGACTAAAATTTTAGGTTGAATAAGCTTTTCAGAAACTTTGATACTATGTTTCATTCCGAAAAGAAAATGAAAGTAAGAGTTTTTTTTTGTGAGGGAAAAATGAAAGTAAAAGTTAAAAATAACAAAAGAGGTAGAAAGTGAAATGAATTACTGCTTGGTTGAAATATTTATTACTACGGTTTGAGAGGTTAGAATGGAATAACAAATTCTCTGTTAGGATCATAGTAGGGTATTTTTCAGTGTTGGAGTTTGTTCGTTAGAGAAATCTTCTTCAACTATACCAACCAATAATGCATATTTATTATCATTTTTTCATATTTTTTTGTATCAATTTCTCTTGTTCACTTAGACTCCTTTTGTGTGTGTCTGTCTGTGTTTCTGTGTGCGACCCAGCTTCATTGGTTTCTATCGAATTGGTCCAAATGGAAGGGAAACAATGATATTTTTATCTTCATTTGTTTTATTGTGTTGAAAGTGAAAGAAAATATGGTAAAATCAGAGAAAAAAACTATTTTTTTCATCTTGCATGTTTTGTCCAGCCCCACTTTTCATTTTTATTTTGGGAAAACTATATTACTTGTGGATTCTACACATATTTTTCAAGTAAAATTATATTATATTTATGAATACAAATTAAAAAATAATAATTACTGTAAAATAAGTTTATTCGTTCAAAAACAAAAATTAAGATGATACAACGAGAAAAAAAATTATGAGTTGAGACATACTTCATTCCTCTTTTGAGATCACTACAAACACTAACGATACATATATAAATATTATGAGAATATGACGTAATCAAAACGAAATTCAAAACCTAAAAATCAAACGAACTTTTTCCACAAATGATTGAAGGTCAATAATATTGTGAGATCTACAGTCTTTAATGTCATCTAGCTTTGGAAAAAAGATTGTGCAAGTGTCCAATCAAATCAACTTTGACCTTCGGTGGTCTTTGAGATGTCCAATTGAACCACGCGATGAGAAGTCCTGAATGGGGTTGAGAGAATTATGAATTCTTTAAGTCTCTTGCTCCAATAATAGTACCGATAAAGTGAAACATTCTTACGCATATCAACAACACTTGGGGTATGTACTTCAAGCAATCTTTTATATCTAATCCTAGCTGACATCCTAACCCTAATCCCACTTATTTAACCTACTCATTTTGGCGCTCTCCACTTACTAATTATGATTGGAATTTGAATTTCCTTTTCCCTCTATAAACGTGTTTAATTTTTCCTTACTTTAGACTGCAACCGTCCGCCTTCTTCCTCTATTAAATGAATTTGCATTTCCTATGCCGTTGACAGCCTTCCTCCTCTGTAATGGTAACCGCCTATATAATGGTAACTCCCCTAAACATTCACATATCCATCAGATCGTTGTTTTGGCTTTTGATATACTCATGGCCAACGGTGATATCAGAAACATCTTATCCTACGCCTGTTTAACTGGTATTTTATTGTTTTTTGTTTTTTGTTTTTAATCGTAAACTCTACCATAAACATTCACATCAGTAACATTTTTTTGATTTACACTCATCAACGTTACTTAATAGTATCATTTGCTTTTTGTTTGTTTGTTTATACAGCACCAATTAATCCTTATCCTGCAGATGACTTGGAGCGTTATGTCAATAAGATGAGGATGAAGTACAGGACTTACCTGATAGAGTTTGACGTGGATCATGTTAGTAAATTATTTTGTTGTTCCTTGGTTTTACTAACATACAGTGGTTTTCTGTTAAAGGTCAGCACTAACTTTACTTTTATTCCTTGCACATTCAGGGTGTGGTCATGCTCCCCTACATGTTTGGACACGACTTCGGTGACCAGATAGGCTGTTATGCTACGTTGGTAGATCGTAACTTGAATAAGTTTGAAGTTTTAGTCGAAAGGATGCATGGAGGCATTTATCTGACCAAAGGCTGGCATGCATTGCGTGACTTTTACAGAGTTACTTTGGGTGGTTGGGTGACTATGATTTTGGTTGGAGATGGGAGGTTTAAAATAAGGATCATGGATAGGTTTGGTAAAAAAATGCGATGTCCCGCATTTATACCTCCTATTGAGTTTAAGATTGATAGAAGTTACGTTCCACGCAGTTTGATTCATGATGTTCCTTTGCCCTTTGCTCATGATTTGACTAATTTTCAGTATAACTATAAAAAATGGTTGACTGCTGGTGAGATTTTGGATGGTACTATGGTAGGTTATCATGTAATTTGATAGTTTTGTCTGTGTTTCTTATTTATATGTTTTGACGAATTATTGGTAATCCTAATATGGTTCTTTTGCATCGTACAGACCCTTGCTTATACTGGATTCTGTGAGCTCACCCTTGATGTATTGACGCATGCGCTGAGGATCGTAGATGACTGTGGAAATGTTTGGGAGTGTACATTGGCATTTGAGAATCAACCATATGCTCAGTTCAAGATTGGTGGGAGTATGAAACAAATGATTCTTGGTAGAAGGCTTTGTGAGGGATCTCATGTGATGGTTGGTGCACCAGTTGTTGGAGGCAATGATACTCTGTTTTTCAGGGTTATCAAGCAGTAGGGATGTTCCTCAAAATGCAGATCATGTTAGACTTAAAAATAAGATGACTGCTTCGATGTATAACTTTTGATCTGTTATAACAAGTTGTATTCCCTTATGGATTATTATAAGTAGGTTCTGAATTTTATTAATATGCTCTGTCGTATGATGGTGAAATGACAATGATGATCCAATGTTATGAAAATTGATTAGCTGATTTTATTTAAACTACCAACGTTCTAACATCATCATGAACAAACAATGGATCCCAGATGACTCGAAAAAAGACTTTGATTCAGCTAAAAATTGTTGGTAATTAACGCATATTATTAAGCTGGTGTGTACAGACTCATACTTTGATCAGTTACATCGGATTACTAAATTTAGTGGTTTTAGTTTTAAGCTATTGTGTGGAATATGGAAGTGAAAAGACGGTTGGGTAATTGGGATTGCAGCAGTAACTATCACATTAAAGCAACAAATATACCTTAATCTTTGATACACTTTGTCTTTGCAGGAATATGGAAATGAAAAGACGGTTGGGTAATTGGGATTGCAGCAGTAACTATCACATTAAAGCAACAAATATACCATAATCTTTGATACACTTTGTCTTTACAGTGTTCTATATTTTTTAAGCACTAAAAATTATTTAAATACATGATTTATTATAGTATGTTTAGATGGTTTCCAACAGCACTATATAAATTCCTTTAAATGACTGTGGATTAATTAACTGAAAAATCAGCATATATTGATTCACACTCCATGGCTGTTTATCTTCCATAAAATTGGTGTTGTAATGTCTAATAGGATTTTCGAGCCTAATCAATTTAAATAATGCATTTCCATTTACGTAAGGTATAATATGGTTCACCAATTGAAATTATTGTGTGTTAGATGTAAAGTAACAAGGGTAATATAACAATGGGTTAATATATATTTCAAAATAGCAATGTACATCATATGAGTGTAATGTCAATAATAATTTTTATTTTTTTGAAGAAGGCAATCATATAGTTATTTGTTGAATTAAACAATTAGTGCATAGTTGGGGCCATATCATAGTATAAATTGGTGTTGTGGATTATTTTAGTCTAGGAAGACTAAACATCAACTTGGTAACCGTCCACCCTCTATTTGAAATGTGCACATTTTTTTTCTGATTTTGAATTTTGTGAACTCTTTATTTTATGCCTCCAGCAGACAAAGGGTCGTGTAAGAGGTTATATAAGTGTGTTGAAGTATTCTAATCCAAACATACAACCACTAAGTTGGAAATATCTTTAACATACAGCTTGCTTTAAAAAATACTTGGAGTTTCCAATACAATGGCTCCTATCCTAACTCCCGTTTCTGCAATTGTTGCTGGCCGAATCAATATCAAATTCCAAGCCCGTGTGATTCATCTCTGGACCGTGCAGGATTTTACAAGACCTGCAGAAGACATCAGCATACATATGCTGCTTATTGATGAGAAGGTTGGTGTCGTGACATGCATCAAAACATTTTCAACACACTTTTTGTATTATCATCATTTATGGCAAACTAACTTCTTTTGTGCAGCTTGGTAAGATTCAAGCGTCAGGCAAGAAGGATTTGTTACCAAAGATCAAGACACTGGTTGAGGAGGGGGCTGCTTACGAGATTGAAAATGTGTTGGTGACACACAACGATCCTAAGTACAAAACCACTGAACATCGATTCAAGCTAAATCTATTGGATAAAACAAAGTTTACAAAACTCCCTGACAGCGGCATACCTAAGACTCACTTTGACTTTGTCAGATTTAGCACCATTTTGGAATCAGAAAGAGAGGACAAATTTGTTGGTAATAATCTTTGGATCATCTTTCCTTTGCTGGAATGTTTTTTTTACATTCTCTTTGTGGCTAATTCTCTTAGTGGCTTGCAGATGTCATAGGACATGTTGTTGAAAGGGATGCCTTGAAAGTGAAAGATGTTAATGGCAAAAAGAGCAACCTCATTGACCTTACTTTGGAAGACCATGAGTGAGTACAAACAGCTGATTATTTTAATTTTTGCCTGTGGGGCTATGAGTATATACATCTATAACTGATTTACCGTGTCATGCTTATTTTACAGGGGTAACCGACTCCATTGTTCACTATGGGATAGGTATGCAGATAGGATGGATGCTTACCTGACTGTCCATCCTTCTAACACTCCGGTGGTTGTTGTGCTACAGTTGGCCAAGCTGAAAAAATATTATGGTACAATGGGGGTATCTAATGCTTTTTACCAAACTAAAATGATTCTGGATGATGACTTTCCCGCCACTGTGGAGTATCTATCAAAGTAATTACTGTCTATACCAGTAGCTATTTTTTATTTTATTTTATACATCAAGATATGTTAAATCACTGGGTTGATGTTCGTAGGATCGAAGGAGCAGAAGTTTCTGTCACACAAGGTGTAAGTCAAACAAGCGGAACTATTTTGGTTTCATTGGAAGATGACATGATGCAGACCAAGCGGATGACGATTGAAGACTTGATAGAGTCATCTGATGTATGTCATTTATGTATAGTGGTTATGTTTCCCTTAAGCTGATTAGTATATGTCCTGATATGTAACTGCTTTGTGTTTTGTTTCGAAAGCAATGTATGGGGACTGTGTTGGCAACTATTTGTGGGCTAGAAACAGAGTATAATTGGTACTATCAGGCGTGTAACAAATGTGCTGGAAGAATCAAGCTCATAGCTGGCCGTATGTTCTGTGAAAGATGTAAACAGAGCAGAAATGCTATCCCTAGGTTTGTGTGGTGCTTTATTGTGGTTTTTTATTCATGTATTGTTCAAAAAGTCTGACTCTTTATTTTGAATTTCTTAGGTTTAAACTGCATGTCCAAGTTATGGACAATACTGGTTCTACAAGTTTCATTTTGTTTGACAAGAATGTGTCAACCTATGTTGGAAAAAGTGTTGGTGATTTGATTGATGCACATGTATAATTATCTTCCTGTCACATTTGTGTTATAGTCTAGGACCGCCGTAGTATATTCACTAGCCTAACTATTTCATTATATCTGCAGAACAACCGTGGTAGTGCCTATCCCTCTGACCTTGATGTTTTTGTTGGGAAAAGAATGTTGTTTAAGGTTGAGATCACTAATGGAAACCTTCTGCATAACTGGCGTAACTATGCTGTTAGGCGCACGTCTGATGATAAGGAGCTAATCACTAGGTTCATTGCTCATCACAAGATTGAGGTCGTTTTTTTCAATCTGTTAACAAGATTTACAATTAGAAAATTAATTTACTTGATTACCACGAACAATGCTAACCATAGTAGCATATGTTTGATTAGGTCTGGGATGAGGAACAGGATGCTGCTGATATCACTCTTTCAGGATGTGGTGGTGTGGACCCATCGTCCGAGGTATTTCATAGACTTTTAGTTCACTAAGATTATAAAATATTGTTTTAAAACCATCTTTGTTTTAGTGTCGACTCTGATGATACATGGTCCATGTGGTCACCAAAACACCAGTTCACCTTGCATGGTTGACGGAAAGTGCACAAAATATTTTCCAAAGAAATTTGTTGACAGCACCGTCATTGATTCAGATGGTTACCCAGTTTATAGAAGAAGAGATAACAATGTATATATAAAAAAGGGAAATTATTTTGTTGACAATAGATATGTTGTGCCATACAACCGACAACTGCTGCTAAAGTTCAATGCACACATAAATGTCGAATGGTGTAACCAGTCCCGTTCAATAAAATATCTTTTCAAGTACGTCAACAAGGGACACGATAGGGTTACAGCAACCTTCTACAATTCAGGTGATGAATGCCATGATGAAATCAAAATGTATTACGATTGCAGATATCTGTCAGCATGCGAGGCTGTGTGGCGAATTTTCTCCTTTGATATTAACTACAGAGAACCTTCAGTTGAACGACTGAATTTTCATCTTGAAGGTGAGGAACCGATTATATTCGAAGATCACGAAGACATTGAAGATGTGATTAAAAAACCCCACATTCAGGACACAAAGTTCAGGGCATGGATGGAGGCCAATAAAATATATCCTGAAGCAAAAGAGCTTACTTATGGGGAGTTTCCGTTGAAATTCACATGGAAAGCATCAGAGCGTAGATGGACTCCACGCAAAAGAGGGTTATCAATTGGAAGGATACACTTTGTGCCGCCTAGGTCAGGGGAGAAATTTTATCTCAGAATATTACTAAACCATGTCAAAGGACCTGAGTCTTATGACGACATCAAGACGATTGATGATTTTAAATATAACACCTTCAAAGAGGCTTGCTTTGCTTTGGGATTACTTGATGACGACAAAGAATTTATCGACGCAATTAACCAAGCTGCATATTGGGGAAGTGCAGATTATATGCGCAGGTTGTTTGTAGTTTTGCTGGTCTCAAATCAGTTTTCACGGCCTGAACATGTTTGGAGCAGGACATGGCAGAACTTATGTGACGATGTTCTTTACCACCAAAGGTGTCTTCTTCGCGTGCAAGGTAATGTGTTATTGTAACTATGTTCAGTTTGCTTTCCATGTGAATAGACCTTAGGGGAAACATTACATCTCACTAAACATGAAAAAAAAATATTTGGTAAAACCTTACGGAATTTCACCTTTGTGATGTATATAAATTATAGGTCTGTTAAACATATAATATATCCCATCACAATTTAAAATATCTTGCTAACAGAACTCAGATGTATAGCTATCTGTTATTAGTTTGCTCTACTGCAGATATATTTTTTAAATTGTAACAAGTCATTTTTTCTTATCGGTGCTATAAATCCTGCAGATTTGGAGTTGGATGATGATCAGTTGAGGAGTTATGCTCTTGCTGAGGTTGAGAAATTGATTCAAGGCCATGGTAAAAGTATGAAAGATGACTACCCGACAATGCCTCGCTCCGATGTCTCAATTCTGCATATGGCACGTAACAGGTTGATGTACTACGAGTTGAGATATGATAAAGATTTGCTGGCGGAAGAACATGCTAGATTAATGTCAACAATGACTGCAGAGCAAAAACGGATATACGATAAAATAATTACAAGAGTCGACAGCAATAAGCCTGGTGTTTTCTTCCTGTATGGTTATGGTGGAACGGGTAAAACCTTTATTTGGAGGGCTCTGTCATCTGCAATCCGCTCAAGAGGAGAAATAGTGTTGACAGTTGCTTCAAGCGGGATCGCTGCATTGCTCATTCCCGGTGGAAGGACGGCTCATTCAAGGTTTGGTATTCCAATAGTTATTGATCAATGTTCAACATGCGGAATACATCCTAAAAGTCCGCTTGCCGAATTGATTTCAAAAACAAAACTCATTGTTTGGGACGAAGCACCAATGATGCACAGACACTGTTTTGAGGCTCTTGATCGTAGCTTAAGAGACATTCTTCGGAATGAAAACAATGGGAGGTTGGATATACCTTTTGGTGGGAAAGTTGTGGTCCTTGGTGGCGATTTTCGACAAATTCTACCAGTTATCCCAAAGGCAACAAGGCCAGAAATATGTCATGCATCAATTAATTCATCTCCGTTGTGGAATCATTGTGAAGTTTTGACACTTACAACCAATATGCGGCTTTTGCGTGGTTGCTCAAGTCATGACATCGAGGAGATGAAACAATTCAGTGAATGGGTTTTGGGAATTGGCGATGGAAGTCTTGGAGAAATTAATGATCAAGACATTAAGGTACAAATTCCTGATGATTTGCTTCTACACAGTTCTGGTGATCATATCGCAACTATGGTCGATTACATTTATCCATCTCTCCTAGAAAATATGCATGAACCTTCATTTTTTTCAAGATCGAGCTATATTAACTCCCAAAAATGCAACTGTTGAGGAAATCAATGAGTATGTCATGTCTTTAATCCCTGGCGAAGAAAAGATATATTTGAGTTGTGATTCTACTCTTTCATCCAATTCATCGGCTAACAGACCAGATGATGTACACACTCCTGAATTCTTAAACACAATTACTGCCTCAGGTATTCCAAATCATAAGATCAAATTGAAGGTGGGAGTGCCTATCATGTTGATGAGAAATCTAGACCCAACCGCTGGTTTGTGCAACGGAACTAGGTTGATAGTTACCAAGATGGGAAGGTATGTTCTTGAGGCTAAAGTAATAACCGGTGACAATATTGGAGAGAAAGTTTACATACCTCGATTGACACTAAGTCCGTCTGATGCAAGAATTCCTTTCAAGTTTCAACGTCGACAATTCCCCATATCTGTGTCGTTTGCAATGACAATCAACAAAAGTCAAGGGCAATCTTTGAAGCAAGTCGGCATATATTTACCTCAACCTGTTTTTTCCCATGGCCAACTATACGTGGCAGTTTCAAGGGTTACGTCGAGAAGCGGGTTGAAGATCTTGGCTATTGATGAGTATGGAAACACCGTTAATGAAACTACAAATGTTGTGTTTCGAGAAGTTTTTAGGAACGTGTAGGTTGATAATAATACGAGGTCGGTTCTATTGTGTTCAGTACTTCAACATTGATGTTTTGTGTTTTATCAAACTTTGTTTTTTTGCATTGACACTTAATATTTGCAAAATTAATTAACCAGTTCTGCCAATCTATTATGTGTTTGTGCTTCATTGCCTAAACGGTTTACAAGAGTGGAAATTATGTTCTGCCATTCCATGACAGATTTCCCAATCAGCTGAAGAAGACGAACACATTTTAGTTCAATATATAGGCATGTTAGAATTAGAATGAGGACAGTTGATTGGCAGGTTTCTAATCTAAACAGTCACACATATATGCTGGTCTTATCCTTCAATCTTATATTCCTATTATGTATTAATAAAACTTAAATATGTATGGGACATTTTCACATATACTAATTTCATACCTGTACTTATTCACATGTCAATACTTATCGACACGTCAATATTATAATTATACTCGCGTACATAAGATTAAAATTAATATAATTTTACAGACCTTGCGATATATCGCACCTATATTTTTTTATAAAAAGTGCAGGTAATGTTTTGAACTGTATATGACCCGTGCGGCAGCACGGGTGAAAAGTCTAGTTTTAGTAATTTTCATCTTCCAACACAATCTTGAGTCGTTCAAGTGGGTGTGGTTTTTGTGGTAGTCACACAATTGATGATAGTCGTGCTAAAATGAGATAACTTTCAAGATGATGAGGGAAAATAGTCTTCCAAACTGTAGGAAGATAAGACTAGGCAGCGAGATGTGACCCTTGATACAACAACAATAATTTAAATGTCGAGCGTGTTCTTGGTAGTTTGCTTTCGTCAAGCTAGTGCCAGAAAGTGTTGTTGCTTCCGATAAGGTCGCTTAGCTTCATGATCAAATATATGGATGGTCATAAAAACCGACATTTGTCGAAAGAAAGGAGTGAATTAGTGATCAACTGGTTGAATGGGAGGGGATGGTGGGTAAAGTGTGTGTCTCGAGAGTAGGGTGGTGGATGATAACTGAGCAGTGAACCTCCTCCGAAGTAAAAACAAACCACCTCGTATGTAGGAAAGGTTAAGGTTATGGCAGCGTATGGATGGATCAAAGGAAAAGAAGATGATGCACAAGAAGGGAGGAAACTTGAAAAGGATCTCAAACACCACAAAGGGAGGAGATAAATACCACAAAAAGGATATGAAAGCACTATGTGTCGTCAACCCTACTAGGGAAAAACCCTAGCAGAGGGACACAAGCAACCACCACCAGTTAATTTCACACGAGAAAGATAAATTTTTAGTTATCTTACAAAATTGTCAATGATTAGTAGTGTAAAAAAAAAATACAAATTACAAAAATTGGAAAGGAGGGAAAATATGAAAGGAGAAGAAAATACTTACCTAGTCTTAAACATTTCGACACTTTATTTAGACACATGTGTACAATTGAAAAAAAAGTAGAAAGAAAAAATAATTAAATACTACTTGTGAATTTATGATCAACTTATGAGAAAGAGAAAATAATTAAATACTACTTATGATCAAATTTTTTTTTGACAAAACTTATGATCAATTTGGGGTGCAGAGAAAGTAGTAATATTTATTCTATAAAAGTTAAAGATTTTTTTTTCTGTTCAACTTATGATTAAATCAAGTGATTGAACTCAAATGTTTAATGAGCTTTATCATATTTATGAATTATTTAGGAGAACCCAAGTTCAATTTTTAAGTGAACAATTCTTAATCAAAATATATTTATCTCGAGAACATTGGTTATCAAGATTAATCGGAAAGAAGATCCTCATCCCTAAAATTTTCATCTATACCACGGTGAAACACATGAGAGCATGATATGATTCAAGTGGGTCTACCCATCTTTTCAGATTCCACTTATAGTTATGTATTTTCTCTTTTCTGATCACTCATTAACCAACTAACCCTAAATGGACCATCCACTCAGCATCTCATGTGGTTCCAGGTGAAGTTTCACATTCTGTTTGCTTTAAAGTTTCATCATATTCTGTGAAATAGCAGTAATCAAAATTAATCAACATTTAAAAGCCAACTAGACCAAACATATTACAATATCAATGTCTTGGATTGCTAGATTAATAAAGTAAAAAAATGAATAGATTCCATGAATAAAAACTTATGGACTCAATTCAGTGATTGATCATAAATAATGAATTTAATAAGCTTAAAAGCATAACTACTTTTTAGGTTGGATTTGTATGTTTTCCTGTATGTATAAAAGATTGTCTTGGTTATTGCATAGAACAGGACCACCCCCCTATTCCTCTCTTATTATTCCATGCCTTTTCCTCACGCTAAAAAGTCTTATATACCCCACATTTTCACTCTCTCTAAATCCCTCTTCTACATTTTTCTTTGTATTACTCATCATCCAAATTCCAAACTCACCTTTCTCTACTCATGGCTTTGATTTTCTTGTTACTTATTCACTCTGAATAATAGTAGTAATCTTGTTCAAAGTAATAATAATAATTGTAGCCAATGGAGGGAAATAATTTTTTCTTAGAATTTGTGTTCATTTTGAACTTGTTATGTAAAGAAACTTTTAACTTTCTCTCAATTGTTTCTTCAAATCCTCTGTTTTCATGCATTGTTACCTTCTGCACCTTGATTGTCATCTATTTTCCTTATTCATTCTGTAAAATAGTTTTCTCACCAGTTATAATTCTCACTGGTGTTACCTTGATTTTTGTACTTCGTTTTGGTGCAATACAGAGATCTAAGAGTGAAGAAAAGGAAAATCTTGGTGAATTAGAGTCAGTTACCAATGAAGGAAACAGAGATGAAAAACAGGGTAAAACAGAGGAAAATGTCGAAAATGATTCTCTTGACCAAATTTACAAGTGGGTCTCGAGAAATTCTGAAGAAAAAGTGAAATCTAAAATGGGTTTTGAATCAAGTTCGTTTCTTGATGAGTCTTTTGTTGAATGGAATGTGAAAGCGCCATTGGAGGTTATATATGAAGATGAAGAAACAGAGGATATTTTTAATGAGAATTGTGTTGCTGGAATTTTGAGACACTCTTCGTTGTCACGTTATTATCCTGAATCTGATTCGGATAGTTCGTCGGAAAATGAGTTTCCGGCGATGGAGAACTGGGACTCACCGGAGAATATGAGTTTCCGGTGGGATGAAGAAGATAGAGAAGGGTTAATTGAGATAGCTCTTGATGGTTTTAAGAGGAAGAAGGCTTTGGGATTTCAGTTTGAGGAAGAGAATATGATTGAGATTGATATTTCTCCGACGAAGCGCAGGGAGTTTTCCGGCGAGGAGGAGGTGTTTTCCGGTGAGATTAGTTGCAACTAATGTGAGATTTAGGAAAGATTAACATAGTGTATTATCATGTGATTTGGTTTGGGGATAAGTGAAAGGTTTAGAGATTTGGAATTTGGAACTACTTTGGGTTTGGCAGGGTATGCCTCTTTTGGATGTGGTCATCCTTGTGGTATTCTACTTTCTCAATGTGCAATTGATTGATTGAATCTAATTTTACACATTCATTCGATCATTCCGTGTTGTTATTATTATGATATTATTAAGAGTTTAACATTTTGTTTTAAGGTACGGAGGGAGTAGTTTTATGGCATTGTCTTCAATTCATATATCAAATATCCTAATATTTATATTCCTATTTTTTTTCACTTTAAAAGCCCATATGCTACAAAGTTTTGATTTCATATAAAGACTGACGACAAAAACTTCTACAGGATATATCAAAGTGCAGCCAATCTTCGGGGCACATAATGCAATCATGATGTTGATCACCAGTCCAATATTAACCATACCTTTTCTTTTTCTTTATTTCTTTGTTAAATCCACATGCATCCAATATTTCAGATATTTGTTTTGATAAAATATTGCTAAAGCATTATCCACGAAGTTATAAATTCTAATGACTAGCAACAAAGCAAGAGTTCAAGATACAAATGACCGTGAAAAAGACCAATCAATAACAACAATGCTTAAAGTCAAAACAATACAATAGCTACATCGTTTTTTTGTTAAGGAGCTACATGATACATTGTTAGTACACCAATATCAAATGTGAAATTTGGCGGCTTCTACCCAATTTTTTTCCTTCCCATTTTAGCCCCTAAAATTAGAGCATGAGGGGCACCTTAAACTTGAGCTGGTACAGAGAAACATTCAAAGTAAGATGACCCTATTTTTTCAGATTAGCTTCGTATGATTTATGTCTTCGATATGTGTTGGTGTTAAGAGTCCCACATTGAATAAGAGATGGTTTGACAATGTGTTTATAAGTGGGGACAATCCTTACATCATAAGTCGGTTTTGTGAGGTTGTGTTAGCCTCAACCACGATTTTTAAGATGGTATCTGTTGGACCACCTACTATCCGGTTTCCTTTATTGGTCGACCCACCATTTATGCCCACGAACTTAACCCAATAGTGTTGACCGTGAGAGTGTGTGTTAAGAGTTCCACATCGGATAGAAGATGACTTGGCATTTTTTTTTTTAAGATGGTATTAGAGCCTACTCTAAGATCCGTTGGTCCACCTGATATCAAGTTTCCGTCATCGGCCCACAACATTTATGTCCACGAACCTAACCCAATAGTGTTGGTCGTGAGAGTGTGTGTTAAGAGTCCCACATCGGATAGGAGATGCTTGACAATTTTTTATAAAGATGGTATTCGAGCCTACTCTAAGATCCGTTGGTCCACCTGCTATCAGATTTCCGTTATCGGCCCACACCATTTATGTCCACGAACCTAACCCAATAGTGTTGGTCGTGAGGGTGTGTGTTTGATGTAGTATCAAAAGTAAGTATTTTTGTGTTATTGTCTCCACAGGGACTGGTGCGATATTCTAAGCCGTTCAACAATCGATATCGTTCTGAGCTAAGGGTTTCAAGATTGTTTCGTTTCGTAAGCTATAAAACTACGGAATTGTAAAACGTTTGAGAGTTAACAGGGAAATGATTATGTCGGGATTAAACTTCATCCACCTACTTATACGTATTCTGGGATTCGTGTTGCGGATTCTAATTATCAATTGATATTATCACATATTGCTCGACAACATCATTCGTGTCCATATGATGTTGTGATTTCTATTGGGTCGTTCAATCGTCGATTTCCCAAACTATTAAACGATCTGATAGTCAATTGTATTGTTGTATAGCTGATTTCCTAAGCTATTAAACGATACAAAAGCTTTGGGTTCCAATATTCAAAGTGATTATCAAAACCTAAATTTCATGTCTAGAACAAAAGTTTTGATAGAAGATTATCCTAACCTAGATTCAAAAGGTATTTTTCAATACAAATCAAATCCTTAAGATTAAAAGCATGGAAAACAAGAATAACCTCAACATCATGAGATAATTAAAATCAAACAACATCATAATCAAAGGGAATACATACTAGTAGAGTTGATTACATTTAATCCCAACAAAAAGAGT
>Ga0228711_1001324_pt1 | contig 35959 bp, 16 predicted proteins | sample MedpolnodulmetaG_2_FD_177996 | JGI IMG/M metagenome (GOLD analysis project Ga0228711, IMG submission 177996) | Root nodule microbial communities from Medicago polymorpha collected in Santa Monica, California, United States - brown nodules | ecosystem: Host-associated > Plants > Roots > Nodule... | reverse complement strand
GATTTTCTCTCTTTCACATCTTTTGTTGCCGAAAAACAAGCGGTTATCCTTAGTCTTCTTTAACTGATCTGGTTGTACCCCTCTCCAACTCTGATCTCGTGATACCGTAATCAAGCATGTTTCTCTCGCAACAAACCAAGTTCCATTTTCCTTCCTAACAATTTCATATCACCATCAATAAAAAATAAATTACTTAATCAATTCATTGAATTAAAAAGTGGAATCCCGTGCCAATAATGAAGACAATTATAATTCAATGAATTAATTCAATTAAAGATAGTTTACAATGTTATATAACCAAATAACAAGGATGAAATAATCTCTTATGTATCCCGTGTCAATTGATGTTAAAAGGGGGAAGGAGACAATTATAATTCCAGATTCCTATAAGGTTTTGTTGGGATAAAAGTTAAATTTGATCTGAAGCTGAAGATGGAGGTGTAAATCTGGAAACACAATCACCAGAATTCAGCATGGATAAAAGAAAACCTGCAACACGTGATTGTAAAAGAAGTCCACTCAATTTATCATGTCGATCAATGTTAGCCGTTTGATTAAATATATAGACGGATAAAATTTGGTGTCAACGGGTGTCAACGGATCCTAACTCTTTTTTAAAAGATTGAATATACTTATTTATTTCACCTCTCATACATTCCACTCAACTTTAACTCTTACAAAACAAACCAAAAAATTATATGACTTCCTAATCAACTTTAAAAAAGAAAAGCTCATTTTTTACCCTACTTTACTTTCACTGATGGATATTGAATAGTTCTACGTCCACTAGCTTTTTTTAGGGAACTACTTCATCTGTCCCATAATACATGATGGAACATAACCCTATTTTATTTAGGGTAAATAAAATATCTTTACTATTTTATTTCCCTAATTTTATGAAAAAGATATTTAATCACATGTAAAACACACATTAAATATTGGTTGTATACATTAATAAAATACAAGTAGTTCCCATCCTATATCAGTTATTAATGCACCTCTTTCTTTACTACTTCAACTTTATTTGACATTTAAGTTTTAATCGTAAAAGTAAAACACCTAGTAAAAATAATAAAAGAAAGATAAAATTTTGCTAGGTTTTAAATGGGACCCTTAAATGTCAAATAAAGTTGAAAACATAACCCTATTTTTTTTATGTTGCAGACTTGTAGTCTCCTCCCTTACTTGTACTGCTGCCGCCTCCTCCCTTACTCAAGCTGAAGGTTCCATTCTGAGCCTCCTTTAGACACTTGGCCTTAGCCTAGCACCCATAACAGCAATCTCCAACTGTTCTAAAGAAAAAGCCTTCTATTATCTCTAAATCAAAATCTACATTCATCCAAATAAGTAGATCTCAAATTAAAAAGCACATATTATATCTAAATTTTCCATCATGTTCTTGCCTTCTTCATCTTCTTCCCTTCCGTGTCGGATCTCTCTGTTCAATGATTTTTTTTTCCTTCAGTTTTTCTGGTTTTTTCATTGACCCGGTCCAGTTCACCAAACCGGCCAAGTCACCGGTTTTTAGTGAGTCATACCGGTTTTGACCGGTTCAACTGCATGTCCGATCCAATAAGCAGACCGAACCGGTCACGTCCCCGGTTCAACCGGTCGGACCGGCCAGCCCATTCTAAGTTTTAAAACTATGGATATTTTACTCTTTTTATTTGTTATGCCTCCTCAAATTGAATTCATTTAGATGACACAACTTTCATTTTTTCAAAAAGGAGAATGAAGACGAAAGATCTGTGTTCAAAATTAGAGCAAAGTAGAGAAGAGTAATATATAAACCCCTTAAAAGGCCACTCCTTAGAAGTAGAAAATAATCATAAAAAATATACGATTCTGCAAGGTCAAGGGAACACAACCAAGTCCCTTTTGTATTCTTTACTGTCTATATTTTTTAATTACAATTTAGTGATTTACTATCTTTTTGAAATCTATGAAAATTTATTTATTTAAATATTGATCTGTATTTTAAACAATTTTCTTTTGATGTAATTGTCGAAACCCGATTTTTCTGTCCGTCTATTCTCGGATTGCTCTTTGTGAAATTTGAATCTTTTAATTGTATTTCTGGTAGAATATTGTTGCTATTTCAATAAATTGATAATTTTTTAGAACGATCAATTTTAATATTATTAGTTTTCTATTCATAAAAATATATTATTCTTTTTTAATTTGTTTGATTTGATGTAACGTAAATGCAATTTAATGTAATTCACTCATTTTAATATTGTTAAAGTAAATGGAAAAGATTTCTTTTAAAAAAAAGTAAATGGAAAAAATACAGCCAATCTTCATTTTTTAAAATTGTCTTTAGCCAAGTTTTTGCACTGTGATACAATATGACGAACATTTAAATAATGGTTCATACAGGATCACTAGGCATGAGTATAATCTGAATTTTTAGTTCTACACAGGTTAAGATTTGGGAATTGAACAAGTTTACATCAAACATTTATATTTATCTATTCGGATATAGGGACACATATTACTTGACACAACTTTGACTTTTTCTAGAAAAGAGAATGAAGGCAGGACGTCTATGTTAAAAATCAGAGAGAAGTAGAGAAGACTGATCTGTGAACCCCTTAAAAAGGTCACTCCTTAGAAGTAGAGAAAAATCATCAATAATATATGGTCTTCCGCAAGGTCAAGGGAACACCACTGAGTCCTTTTTGTTTTGTTTACTATCTTTTTAAATTACAATTTACTATTTTTTTTAAGGGAGTTTACTATCTTTTTTAAATCTAGGAAAAATTTATTTATTTAAATCTTGATTTTCTATTTTGAACAATGTTCTATTGATGTAATTGTCGAGTCCAAATTTTTCTTTTTGTGTTTTTATTCTTGGATTGTTTCTTTTGGTGAAATTGATTCTTTTAACGTGTTTCTCGTATAATGTAATGTTGTTATTTCAATCTTTCGATTTCAATAAATCATTTTTCTTTTTTGTAGAACGATCCATGTAATATTATTCGTTTTTTAATTTGTTTGATGGAACATAATTGCAATTTAATGTAATTGATTTATTTTAATATTGTTAAAGCAAATGTAAATGATCCATCAAATCATCATTTTGATAATTGTCTTTAGCCAAGTAACTGCAGGGTGATACAATACGACAAAACATAAACTCAATCTAAATAATTTGGGACTTTTGTCAAAAGAAAATCATTTAATGTCTAGTCTTATGTGGCTTAACCTCAAGGTTCTAATTATATGTGTCGTATTTTTAATGATATTATACCCATTAAACTAGTGTTTGTTTTAAGTTTATCAAATTTATTTCTAAGAATAACATTCTTTGGAATATAAAGATGAAAATTTTATTCCAAAGTATTTAGGAAAAATATGTTTGGTTAACTTTATAATATTCCTAGGAACCATAAAAATAGGGATTATAATAGGTAACTATTTATGAATTTATTCCCATTTCCATTGGAACTTTATTTCCATCCTTTTCCTTGGGAAAATTTTTCTATTCCCCAGGAACATTTTATACCCGGAATAAAATTTAGTAAACTTGTAACAAACACAGGCATATATATTCCTATCATTTTATTCCCTGGAATCAACAAATATAACTTGAAATAAACACACCCTAACAAATTAAAATAAATTAAAAAATATAATTAATGACTCATATGAATTAAAAACAAAAATATTCCTATAAAAGGAATATAACGTAAATACTATAAATAATTTAAGGGAATCACTATTTTTTAAAATTTGGCATTTACAATATTCAAAAGTAAATGAGAATTTTTATTGGCATTTAATTTGGAATTTATATTTTTGCAAAACCTTAAATAAAGACATTTAGTCTTATTTATTTCTTATTTCTCTTTTTCTTTGTTACAAATTCTTTCTCATTTCTATTGTTGGGGTTTTCTTCTCTGCCAAAATAAATTTTGGAGCTTTCTATTGCATTCTTCGTTGCCCTTTCTCACATTTTCTCTTTGTTTCTTTTCTCTTTCTTTTTTGAGGGATAATTCTTTCTCTTTCTAAAATTTTCATTTCTATGGCTTTTACTTTTTCCATATATATATATGATGTCTAACTTCGAGTTTGTTTTGATTGTTTTCTTTCAATTTCATGCATGAAAATTCCATGGTCTATATTTTTTGTATAATTTATATTGTGATGCATTTATCAATTAATGTTGTTTTAAAACAAAATACAATTTAGTCATGTAATTAACCACGCAATTAGCATTTTGACTTCATGCTTTTATTCTGGTATGGTGCATTAATAACAAGTTTCCATTTCAATGGTTGTGCATGTGACCTTCATTCTTATCTACATATAAATATAAAATTTCAAAATCTATATTAGCAGTATAGAATTAAATTTGCTCCTCCATTTCAACCACATCTAATCTAATTGACTTTGATTTTAGCAATTTGTTTGATTTCCAATGCCTTTTTTTTGTTACATTAGAGGAAAAAAAAAAGAGAAGAAAACCAAAAACAAAAGGGCACTACTCCCTAACAAATACTACACCGCATGCATTAGCAAGGAGCAGATTATACAAATTAATAGGAGGTTTATATAGCGTCACAAATAGATAGTTGGACTGCACTCTATCTTAACAAGAACATCTGCATACGTATTACATTTTCGGAGAGTATGCTCAATAACAACATGTCAATCTCTGGCCATCAACTGACATTGTGAACCTCATTAGCAAAAGGGTGGTGAACTAATAGACCATTTGATGACATCTTGTCATTACGTAATTTTCTATGTAACTTGATCACATTTTGGAGTTCACAAGGCAATTTTCTATATAATTGAATTGTTCTAATAAACATGGTTAGTCTAAGAATGGATAATCCTTTATTAGTGATATTAGGTTAACGTGCTTAAACTTTCGAAGATTATTAGACCACCTAAGAAATTAGGGGTTGTAATCCTAGAAGAGGGTCCTAACTCAAGGGATTGATTAGGGTTATTTTGTTAACTATCGTGGAACTAGAGAATCATTCATAAGAATAGGTGCACTATACCAATTAGGGGAACATTGATGACTCGAAAGACCTAAGCTCATCTCTCTCTTATTCTTAACACCAACTTTATTTTCTGTTGTTACTTCTATTGGAAACAATCCAATCAACTGCATAGTGGCAAAACAAAATAACCTTTTATTCAGTCTAATTAATAACGTATTAGAATTGTTGAGATTAAAAACAGTCATTGTAGAAACAATAATTTTTACTACTTCGATAGTTTTGGTACACTTGTCAATTGTCTATCACCATCTTTGATTAAATTAATTGCTTGAAGGGAATCAGAAAAGCAATGATGAATATTCTATATTGGCAAAAGGGTGGTGAACTAATAGACCGTCATTTTTTAAGGTTATTCATGGTTATAATAAGTTCCTTGTTATTGTAGTCTTAATGAAATTCATTTGCATAAACTAATTAAATTTTATGTACAGTAAATAATTGATTTGTTAAGCATCCATCTGAGGGTACCGTTATAGAATACAACGGATGTAAATATATTTGTTTCAAAAAACCAAGTTTATATTAAAATAAGATGTTAGGAGTTCATATGTCATGTACGTTTTTTTTGGTACAACGTAAGACATGTACTTTATGTGACAAATAGAAAAACGAATCGTATTTGAATTAAGTCAACGATATTGATGAGAGCTTTTACTCTGTATAGAAAAAAATGGTGAGTTAGTTCAAACATTGGACTGTCATACAGGTTAGTCTACAAATATATTTTACACTGCTAAATGAACTACATATAAAAGTAAATGAAAGGCAAATACAGGGTGTCCATGGGAGCAATGTTGTCATTAGTGCCGCTACCATGGAAGAGCGTAGTGGTGGTAGGGTTCAGGCGAGATGCTTTTGGCTCCGAAGTTGCCACTAGCAATGGCGGTTTTTGAGGTTGCTATTTTTACGAATCTTACCTTTACATTTTTTTTTGTTTACAAAACTATGTGTGTAGTTACTATAGGGATTGAAAGTGTCAAAACAAGCAAAATAAATTTAAATATCAAATGATATTTTTGTCTTTCATATATCTGCTAATACTTTTCGCAAATAAACTATTTAGGGTAACTAAATCTACATTATTAGTGTAGTAAAGTATAAAAATACACTAACTTATAAAATAATTAAATGAATTAAAGAAAATTGGGTAGCCAAGGCCACCCCGACACGACAATACCCTCCACCCCAGTACACCTAATCACATTTTAAGGGTCGGTGTTATGCGATGTTATATGGGATTAAAAACATAGCATGTGGGAAAGAAAGATAATAATGTGACTTGAACATGGAGCATCTCAAATGGAGAGTCCTTTACTTAACAAAGACCTAAACCTAATAAGGACCTCTTTGAAGGAAGAAAATATTACTATTTATTAGTTACCGACCATTATATAAGGACTCTCTCTTCAACAAATAACGGCTCCAACAATCATAATAAAAAATAATGTAGATAAAGGTCAATTCTACCATCTCAAATTCACGTGATTTTTACTCTTTTCAATTTCGTTTTGTTTATTTTCTAAATGCACGCATTAAAGTACATATTAGTCGGATCAATTTAAGGACTCTTTTTAGTTTACTACCATTTGAATCATTGAATCCTTATTCGAAACTTTCTTAACAAAAAATTATAAATAAATGATGTGTACATGTGAGACTCAGTTGAAGACTCTTTTTAGTTTACTACTGTTGTAGATGTTCCAAATAACCTTCACTAGAACATTCGGTGAAACTAACATTCAGTAGAAGATTGTATCTACGAATATAGATATGATGGATTTGGTTAGATGTCGCATTTTCTCTCTATTCAATCTTTTACTTTTGACTACCTCTGATTGTTTTGTTAATATATTCAAATTCTGATATAAGTCTGCTATTGTTGTGTCTTTGCATGGTAATAATGATAATGCAACATATGGACAATGAAGTTTGTTGTTTTTTAACACCATACATTTTTTATTGTTGAATTTTTTGTTTAATAAATTTTTCAACCATTTTTTATACCAATACAATCTTGAATAATTCCTAAAAATATTAATCCTAGAGACTGAAAAATAATATTTGATTCCCTAAAAAAAAGAAAAGAGAAATAATACTTGAGCTCGATTGTTGTTTGTAAATCAAAGGAAAAATGGTATACAGAGGGAGCTCAAGTAGTCTTTCTCAATTCGATTGTTGTTTATCCCAAAACACAAATTGAAGGCATAAACAACATTATTTATTTTTCATGCAAATGAATTTGATTATTTTGTTGATGATGATCCTCAATCACCACCACATATAATTAAAGAATAGATTGACGAAAGTTTCACTATTTTTATTTATTTTTGATGTAAATGAATTTGATTATTTTGTTGATGATGCTCCTCAATCACCATCACATATAGGTTGAGATGGGATTAACCACTAATTTAATTAAAACCTCTTGATTAGAAAGAAATTTTTCATTTTAACTTTTAAACTTGTTCCACACGCGATCTTGAACAAAAGAAAACACTTGTTAGAGATCAATCACTTTAACCTTTCAACTTCTTCCGCACACGATCTTGAACGAAATCAAACACTTGTTAGAGATCCATTATTGAAGAAAGTTTCAAGTATTTTGGTTGTGTCTCGACAACCATAAAAGGCAATCCATGATTGGATTTTTTTTAAATTTTTTTTATTAAAAACATTTCGACTAAAAAAGATATCTGATTTGTCAAATACACATATTAATGTATAAGAAAAAATTGATATTATACGCTACTCTAAGACAAAATATTTATCTCTTATTATACTATGTTACTTTCTAATATCCATGTATCATTGATATTTTTTTCTTGTCATACCTTCTTACTATTTATTATTATTTTTGTTTTCAATTCTTTTAATATTTTTTTATATCATCAATAATAATAATTTTGTAAAACTATTCATAAATTTTGTTTTCAATATTAGATTGGCTCAAAATCTTTTTGATGCATTAAAATTAAACTAAAAAAACTCCCCATTAACAATAAAAAAAATGTAATTATGACAAAAAATAAAATAAAAAATGTAATAACGATATGAAAAGAAAAAAAGAAACTTTAGCAAAGCAAAATAATTGAAATTGGAAGATTCTCCATTGAACATTCTTTCTTTCTTCCTCCCTGGAAGAAAAAGAAAAAAACATCACAGTAAAACTCAGATCTAAAATCAACAAAACCTCTTCTCTCTTCCATTCCGTTCACATTCACCGGCGAAGCAGAGAAGAGTTTCAGAAATGTCGAGCGACAGCGATGAAGACGAGCTTCTCCAGATGGCGTTAAAGGAACAATCACAACGAGATCTCAACTACGGAAAATCCTCTTCCAATCCTCGAAAACCCGTCGCTAACTACGTTCAACCGCCGTCTTCTCAACCGAAACGGTCAGCGCCTCCGGCCACCGCGAAACCTCAAACGAAAGGGAGAGTTGTTGATGATGACGATGATTCCGAAGTGGAGATGCTTAGTATTTCTAGCGGTGATGAGGATAATGTTAAAGATCAGGTTACGTCGTCGAAGAATCGAGGGAGTGGAAGAACGCCGGCGAGGGAGGAGGATCGGACTTGGGATGGTGAGGAACCTAGTCGTTGGAAGCATGTTGATGAAGCTGAGGTGTGTTGTTATTGCTACTGATTAGGGTTTCTTCACCATGTTCGCTTCAATTTCTATATCCTATTTGTTTTCTTCGTTTAATTGCTGAAATATTTAGTGAATAGAATGTTTAATTGATGTATATAATACTTAGTTTGGGGTTTTCATTTTACCGATACTCTGCCGAATATGTATGTTAGAATATATAGTAGTTTGTTATTTACGTAGCTATTAAGAACTGACACAAACACCGAACACTTACACACGTTGAGACCAGTAATCATTTGTGAAAATGGCATGGTTGAATGTGATCACGTGCTTGGTGTCGGACACTGACACGTCTGATACATTGACACAAGTAATAATTGGTAAAAATAGCATAATTGAATGTGATCACATGTTTTGGTGTCAAACACTGACACATGCTGGACACGGACACACCTTCGATTAGAAGTGTCTGTGCTGCAGAGTTATGTACTATCTTAGAATATCTTGTATTGTAGTTTCCAAATGTTGTTTGTTTTTCTATGAATTTTGATTGATTGGATGTTGCTGTGAATGATTGCCTGCATCTTCCTCTCTGTGCCTCTTTGGCAGTGTCAATTCCTCATTGGTTGTGCATTATTTGGGTTTTTTGACCGAGTTATCTTTCTAGCATTGTTCAATTCATGCTTCTAGTGTTTCCAAGCTGTTTTTTCCAGCCGTAGTTTTGGAGTTCCCATTAGTCTTCAACAAACGAGCTTAAAGTTTAGGAAGTTTTAGCTTGAGAGGAAATTTTAGAGTATCTTTTAATGTTTTAAAATATCTTTTAGAACCATTTAGTCCTTTGGACATGCTTCCAGACTTTATTATGTTTCTATATTTGTTTCCTTATTTGATTAGCATTAGCAGTAGTGAAGGCTTGTTGCAGCAGTTGAAATTGTTACGATGTGACCATGGACTACTGGTTTGAACCATGAAATAAGCCTTTTGCAAACCGAAAATAATGTTGCCATGAACCCTTGAACATAGCCGGAGCTTTATAGCATCATTTTTTAGAAGGTCTCATTGCAATGGCGAGCTTGGGCTTGTACTAGTATGATTGATATAATTCCCAGTATAAATGATGGATGGTGCTTTTAATTTAGGCATACCAAATCAATATAATCTTATATTATTCTTTAGTATTTTATTCCATGCAAACCCAAACCCTATAATTTCAATAGGATGTAATGCTATGTTCTGGAAGTATTAACGTTTACTTTTCTCTAAATATATTTTTTTGAAAATTATTCCAAATGCATGAAATGCTAATTGATTTTTAGTCTTGGACATCCAGTAACCATATAATGTCATAGTTCTAAAACTAAATTGAAGAACAGTTAATAGTGGTTAAGTATTGTATTTTAGTTTTATTAAAGAATAAGTATTACTGTTTCAATATTAAGGAACTAGTCTTTATTAATTTCATTCTTTCTTGTTCTTTAACGACTATTTTAATATTGTATTTTATTTTTTTTGCATTTTGCTATTTTCCATCCATTCAAATTAAAACTCGTTGATTTTAATTTTTGTATTGATAACAATCCTGTGGGAAAAAGAAAAACCTGTTGAGTGCTGTTAAAGAGTCCCATATTGGATGAGAGATGGCCTGAACAAGTGTTTACAAGTGGGGGCAGTCCTCACCTCACAAGCCGGTTTTGTAAGGATGAGTTAGACCCAAATAAGCAAGTACTATTAATATCCCAATGACTTTGGGCTGACTAATTAGCAACATCTTAGATCCTGATACTATCCTCATCCTAACTAGGGTGAAATTTTACCGAATAAGTTCTACAAGGCTGTCTACTTGTATTGAGTGGAAAGCAATTCGATTTATTGGCATCTCATATTTCTGCAATATATTTGATTTTTCATTTCTGTCTGTCATTCCTTTTTCTTCTTGTCCTTGCTTGTTCATTTTCATTTTTTAATATACTATGAGCACTCTTGGAATCTAGGATGGAAATGAATCTTGAGCATCCCCCTTTTCATATGCTACATTAGGCATGCTCTAAAATTTGGATCAGGCCTATCTCAAGTCTTAACCCCAAGCTATACCCAGAGGTGAGGATTGTCCAAGCATTTTGAGAACTACTTTGACCATATCTATAGTCAATGTTGAATCTGAACTCATTCTCTCATGCCCAAGAGGCATTTGGAGCATGGACAAATGCGGGCTGTAATAACAACACCCCCTCATGCCTAGGACTTATAGCGTTGACAAATACAGGCCTGATAACACATCTAGATACTATCTTAAAAATTGGTTAAGTCTAATTCAACCCTAAAAGCTAGCTCAAAGAGGTGAGGATTGCCCAAAGCCTTGTAAGGAGTACTTCAGCGATATCTCTAGTCGATGTGGGAAGTCAACTCATGCTATTTATGCTTTACATAGTTTTGTCAGTACTTGTTTTTAAGGGTTCTTTTGCTTGAAGGATTAAAAATATCAGTGCTTTATTCATATTAGTTTTCTTCCATTAGAATATTACGCATATTAAATGAAAGTACTTATCGAATTCTGTTTAATTTAATGTAGTTGGGCTTCTTTGACAGCTTGCTCGTAGGGTTCGTGAAATGAGGGAAACAAGGACGGCACCTGTGGCTCAAAAATTTATAGCTCCAAAATTTGAAAGAAAAAGTTCTGCATTGGCTAAAAAGGGGCTTACCTACTTACAGTCATTCCCTCGTGGCATGGAATGTGTTGATCCACTAGGTTTGGGGTAAAGTTCCTTTCTATGCTTGTCTTTCATTGCGTTTGCCATGTTCCTCTTTTTTCTTTTGGCTTATAGCTGGCATCATTTCCACATTCCTTCAGTTTTCTTCCAGGGATTAATCCTGGTGGTTTATTGGTATTTGACAGGATCATAGACAACAGAACACTGAAGTTGATCACCGAGTCTTCAGATAGTTCTCCTAAGACTGACAAGGATGCTGATAGCAGCCTACGTGGTAACTATTTTTTGTTAATTATTATGTAGTATATTTACATTTTAAAGTCAGTTTCTTTATGGTGCTTGTATTTTACAACAACAACAACAACCAAGCCTTATCCCACTAAGTGGGGTCGGCTACATGGATCAAATTACACTACAAGCTACTTGTATTTTACAATGCAATAATAATATAGTTTCGGCAAATCATGTATTTTGTGACAAGATTTGATTAAGAGAAATAAATGCCTAGGAAGCACTCTTACAGTTAACTATGACAGATATGAGGTATTGTTCTGCATTTAATATAAATGAAAATTCTTTGTACCTTAGTGTTTGTGAAATTGAGTGAAGGTTCTGTTTTTGGAAGGTTAACTGTACCTGCAGAAAGTTATGCTAGAATTGAATTAGAATGTGAAAAATTATTGGTAACCGGCTTTACCTGTACAAAATTGAGTCTTCTAAATAGGATGTTTAATTATTTGAAATCGGAGTTCAAAAGACAAAGATAGTGGAGGAAAAACACCATAGGCTTCACACCTAGGGTTCTCAGGTTCAGGCATTATTTATTGCTGAAAGTGGAATAAAAAAATATGACGACTAGGGTCTCTAACATCTGATTCTTTAATTACTGATTATGTCACTTAAATAACAGTGTAGGTCAGAACTTGGGGGCTAACGAGTCCACAACTCAGGACTCAATCTAACAATTAACCTACAATACACGTGTGCAAAACCCAACATCTGGGATAAATTAAGGAAGTGGTCACAAAACTGAAGGCCATTAACAGATATAAATAACCCCTTTCCTTAATTACAATTTCATGGGATAAGATTATGTTTATGGTTTCTCTCTGGTGTTTTGCTCATGGCTGGTTCAAGAGAGTTCTATTTCAGCGTGTGGGAAATTTTGTTCATGCAGCAAATAACTATTAGTATTTCCTAGATTGGTTGGAAAACAAGTGTCACCTTTATCATTGTTATTATTATTTAAGCTCTTCTGGTTTGCATGTATGTGCTTCTACCCAAGTGTTGATGATGATATGACAGTTTCTTTGGTGCAACTATACAGAGAAATTGCTGTATTTTTCGGAGAACTTTGATGCAAAATTGTTCTTATCACGGATACACTGCAATACAAGTGCTGCCGACCTGGAGGCTGGTGCGCTGGCTTTGAAAACCGATTATAAAAGTCGTACTGAGCAGAGAAAGCAGTTGGTTAAGGACAACTTTGACTGTTTTGTCTCTTGTAAAACCACAATCGACGGTATGGACTTGATTTTTGCATGCATTCATACCCTAGTTTAACTATACAGAAGTAGTCTTTTATTCTTGGGTGACTGTCGTTAAGTGTCATGCCCAAGTTCACACTCTCTTTCTCATTAGTTTTCCCTGCATTTAGGCAAACAATTTAAGATCAACGGTGCCTTCGCCTCCTTTATTTTAATGTGAAGCTCTTCTTTCTTAATTTACAGATATTGAGTCAAAGTTAAGACGAATTGAGGATGACCCTGAAGGGTCTGGGACTTCCCATTTGTTTAATATTATTCAAGGAGTTAGTTCGCAGGCTAATCGTGCCTTGAAGCCTTTATTCGAGCGCCAGGTGGGTGAATTCTGAAGTCTAGATTTTCTTGTGACTTTTATTCTAGATTTTGGAACATGTTTATTCATGGCTTCTTATGAGTTCTGTAGGCTCAAGCAGAAAAAATTAGGACTGTCCAAGGAATGCTACAGAGGTTCCGTACACTTTTCAACCTACCAAGTACTATCCGTGGCAGCATTAGCAAGGGTGAATATGATTTGGCTGTCAGGGAGTACAAGAAGGCCAAGTCAATTGCTCTTCCCTCTCATGTATAAACCTATTGTATTCATTTCGATCTTTCTTTAGGTTTCTATTGTATCATTGTTAAAACAAGTTTATCTGAGAGGTTTTTTGAAATTCTAGTATACATGCTCCTGAATTTTTGTTCTCAAGATTCACCGATACAAGAATGATTCCATTTAAGCATATATTAGGGTACATAATGTTTGTGGATTTTCTCTGGTTATTGTTCCAATTTACTCTGTCACATGCTTTTACTTATTAAAACTAATTCTTGTTGTATTTCTTTAGATTCAGGTCGGTATCCTGAAACGTGTTCTTGAAGAGGTCGAAAAAGTAATGAACGAGTTCAAGTCTATGCTTTTCATGTCTATGGAAGATCCGAACATAGATATAACAAATGTGAGTTATCAATCTCTTAAGTTTGCTAGTCATGTTGGACAGGAATTACTTGTATTATGTTGTATCTTTGCTTGTTGGGACCAGTGATGCTACTATGTACTAATGCATAATAATGCATGAGAACTGTCACTTCAGCTGTAAGCAGTTATACTTTTAAATGATTTTTTTTCCTTTCTGTTTGATGGGTTGAAAAGAAAGGCATAAATGAGGGGAAGTGATGTGGTTGTAGTTGTTTTTTGCTTGAAACTTTACCCTTTTATCCCCCTTGTTCTGTTTTAGCATGAAATTTATACAGTTCATTGAAGTAGATGATCTGGACACACGACTGTTTTATCCCCCTCACTCTGCTTTGGCATAGGTGAATATCTACATATGAATCAATATTGAAACCTACGTGTTACATTAGTTCTTATCAATATAGTAACGTGACATTGTGGTGTTCTGGAGAACATAGGAGATAATTTATGAATGTCACTAGTAAAACTTACACTGACAGCAACATGGACATGCGATATTTTTTTATATGTTGATGATATGGTGATCAAGTTAAAGATTTATTGCATTGGTCTTGGTGTTCTTCTGCACGAGGGTGAATCTAATACTTTTTTGTTCTTCATGTAGCTTGAGAATACAGTGAGGTTATTGTTGGATTTGGAGCCAGAGTCAGACCCAGTATGGCATTATTTGAATATACAGGTTGGAAAATCCTATGCATGTCATGTTTTTAAGTACTTGTAATTTCGCTTTCATATTTACTGTTAGAGTTGTTTGACTGTATAGTGTATACCAAAAAGTATCAGAGTAAGGAAAAAAATGCCATTTACTGTTAAGAGTTATTTGCTGTTTGTGCTGTTTTAGACCTTTGTAAAGACTAAGAACCATGTTAATTTGTACCTTCTTCCCTTTTAATCTTTAATTTTTATATTTTTTGGTACAACTCTCCATTAATTATTTCTTAACTTTTTAGTTACTTGCCCTTTAAGCATCAAATTTTTAGAGTGTCATTTTTGCATTCCATGGGATAGCCAAATTGTTGAATCCACTGGCTGTTGTTTTCTTCACAGAATCAGAGAATACGTGGCTTACTTGAGCAGTGTACGTTAGACCACGAGGCTAGAATGGAAAATTTGCGTAACGAGTTGCATGAAAAGACTCTTTCTGATGCCAGATGGAAACAGATTCAAGAAGAATTGAGTGAATCTGTAGGTGCAAAATGGTTTTAAGCTATATTGAAAAATGTTCAATTTTTTCTTTTTAATATCCTTTCTATAACTATTGTCAGTCAGATATCAACAACTCCTATCCTGCGGTCCAGTCTCATTCAGTAGATCTAACTGGTGAAGAGGTGGATGGTCTAAGAGGAAGGTATATCCGTAGATTGACCGCTGTAATCATCCATCATATACCAGCCTTCTGGAAGGTTGCACTCTCCGTTTTCAGTGGAAAGTTTGCTAAGGTATTGCAAACAACTTTTAATTCGGTGTATGTCTATGCGCATTAGTCATTTATAACATTTTATTTTGATTCTGATTTAAGGCATGATTTAATGTTTTCAACTTCTCCTCTCCCTTGCCTCTTCAAAAAAAACTTCTCCTCTCCCTTAAAATAAATAAATTATCTTCCTCTGCTATCTTGACTCAATTGGATTCTTCTGGAAACACATTTAGCTTCTTGTTTTTGTATCTTACCATTCTATATTTCTTATTTCAACATTGTTTATTTACTTGAATTTTTTATATATATATATTGTTCATTCTTTTTCTTGTCCAGTCTTCTCAAGTTCCCACAGATTCAAATTCCAATAGTTCTGCAAATAAAGTTGAAGAAAAAGCTGGAGATGGAAAATACTCAAGTCATTCCCTTGATGAAGTTTCCGCAATGATATGCAGCACAATATCACTGTATGGAGTCAAGGTAATTGTGTTTATATGCCCCTTTTTACTGGTGTAAAAATATGTTTGGGTTAAATATGTTTTTGGTCCCTATAAATATCTCAAATTTCATTTTCTAGTCCCTGTACCCACTTTTTAGTCCATACAAATTACAAAACAGCATACTTTTAGTCCCTTTATGGACTAAAAACATTTAATTTTGTATTTTTCAGGGCTAAAAAGTGGGTACATGGACTAAAACCAAGATTTGAGATATTATAGGGACCAAAAACATATTTAACCCAATATATTTTTCCGACATTGCAGTCTCTTTATAGTGATCGTCATGGCTCTTTATTTTTTTTATATTATAGCACTGTATTTTGGCTTTTTATTTTAGGTTAAATATATTTTGTCCCCAAAACTATGGCTTTTTGTATATATATATCCCCAATTTAAACTTCTACATTTTATTTCTTAAAAGTTTAAATTTCACGTGCTTTTAGTTATTCAAAAGGACTAAAAGCGCACTATTTTTGGATATCATGTGAATTTGGAGATTTTTTTTGGGGCAGAATTGTTTGTTGAGTTTCGCGTTTAATCTATCTGAACTTTAGTCTTGACTATTGAAGCAATTAATGTATTTGACTTGACATTAAAATTGAACAAATGCAATTTTACACAAACATATTGTCCAGAGCCTAACAATTTTTTTTGCAAGTGCTATTAGTCGTGTTAGTCTTCTAAATTTAACCAAGATAACTAGTTTATTCAGACTAGTTTTTCCAGCATTATCTCCCTGCCTCTGGGTCCCACTCTATCACTCCTAGTTGTTATACTTGGAAGATCATGGGAATGCCTACATGGTATATGCTAATCCAGTTTTTTTTTCTTGACGCGACTATTCCAGTTATTTAGGGAAGTGTTTATTGCAAATGATTGATCTCTCAAACAGACAGGAATATGGTTTTCTCCTTTTTCCTATTGGTTTTGAATGCATTGCTATATGCCAAATCCTAATCGAGTAATTTAGGAAAGCATTTATTGCAACATGGTTGATTTGACAAATAGAAAGTAGTTCATGTTTTGCCTACAAATCCTGATAATCTGCCATTTGTGCAGGTTACTAACATATTTCATGATCTAGAGGAATCAAATGTCCTCCGGTCCTACATGAGTGACGCCATTGAAGATATATCTAAAGCATGTGCAGCTTTGGAAATGAAGGAAGCAGCTCCTCCGGTTGCAGGTATCAGTTATCTGAATCTGAAAGTTATTGTGATCTGTTAATATTCTGAGTGTTTGTCTTTCTTTTTGTTCTAGTTGCTGCTTTGCGAACACTGCAACCAGAGATTATAAGGATTTATGTTCTAAGGCTTTGCTCTTGGATGCGAGCATCAGTTGAAGAGGTGTCGAAGGATGTGTCATGGGTTATTGTTTCAATTCTTGAAAGGAACAAATCCCCATATGCAATCTCTTACCTGCCTTTAACATTCCGCTCAGCTGTATCTTCAGCAATGGATCAGATCAATCTGTAAGTTTAAATATTATCATATAGGATTTGATATGATTTTCGCTCAATGAAAGTTAAATGAATTTTATAATTAACAATTATATATTCATATTCAAAACCTGGCTGTCCCTGTGAGCTTAGCTCAGTTGGTAAGGACGATGCATAATATATGCAAAGTCCGGGGTTCGAACCCCAGACACTACCAAAAAAAAAACCTGGCTCATGATCATGTCACCTCTTAATATGTTAATGCTCCATATGTCTGGTCATTAATTAGTTATTACAGTTTGTACTTGGGGAATACAAAAAGCCATAGAGTTCCTGTGACCTCAAACTTTGGATATTCACAATTTTGGGCAGAGGAATCTTGGATTTAGTCATTTAGATTTATTAAAAGATCATATTTTCTAAAAGCTGAGTTTTTAGGATGTGGGCCAATAATGGTTTCATACATCAAACAAGTTGTTTCACACGATGACATTTAGGCTTGAAAGATGAACATTCACAGGCCCCCCTCTGTTTAAGTTGACTAAATCATGAAGAATCCGGGTGGCAAGAATAGAACTCCCAACTACTTTTGCATGGAGGTTTTGGCACCATATCGAAGACCCGGAAACTAACATTTTTAAGAAATCCTTTTCAGTACATATTTGGCAGCATGCTTCAAATTTTCTTCGAAGTTTACCTCTTACTGTCTGATATTTATTGTCCCTATACTATCCTTGCTGTGAAGTTTAAAATTTCTCCGTATGTCAGTGTGATGTTTACAATCTGTGTCAGTCATTATCGTAATGCGATTAATAGGAAAAAAAACAATAAAAATCCCGCCCCCCGCAATACACTTGTCTTGGTATGTGTTATATATCTAAAAATCGGTATTAATATTTTAACAATGATCCCTTCAGGATGCTTCGGTCCTTGAGGAGTGAGGCAACAAAATCAGAAGATACATTTATCCAACTTCAAGAAATTCAAGAATCTGTCAGACTTGCATTTTTAAACTGTTTCCTGGATTTTGCTGGTATGTTGAATTTGTTAGCTCTATCTTTGATCCTATCCATATTTTTCTAGATAAATAAATAAAGTGAAATAAAAGCAAGATGCTGAAAGAACAAAATAGTGTTGGAGCACTTGAATTTCTAGTTACAAAATTTGCTTCTTCGGTTGACTGTCAGGTAATTTAGAGCGTATTGGAATTGAACTTGGTCAACATAGCTCACACAGAGAAGGTTCCCATTTCCCTAATGGATATACACTTGTAGAAGAAAATGCACCTTCTGATCTTGGAGGAGGCGTTACTGATCCCCATCAACAGTTATTGATTGTACTAAGCAATATTGGATATTGCAAAGATGAACTTTCTTATGAGTTGTATGACAAATACCGACATATCTGGCAGCACTCCAGGTACGTTTTTAAAATATATATTTATGTTGTGGAGCCCGTATTATATTTTCCTTTTTAAGGGTATATCTGTGTTGAGATATTTAAAATATTTTGTTGCAAATAACGTGATAGATATAAAGCTTATTTTAATCCAATATTATCTATATTCTTAGAATTTGGATTTGGTTCTAACTCAACCCCTAAAGCTAGCCAATGGAGGCAGGGGTTGCCCTTTGTTTATAACCACTTTTCATGCCATATGACTATCCAATACGAGACTCAATACACATCCTTCACGACGATGACTGGAGATATGGAGTGTTATTCAGGTGGCTTAATAATGGGTGGGTCAACAAATTTAAGATAGACTCTGATACTGTCTTAGAATTTAGGTTTGGGACTAACTCAACTCTAAAAGCTAGCTAATGGCGTGAGGTTACCTCACACTTTTAACCACTATTTCAGGATATATCACTATTCAATGTGGGACTCTCGGAGTATCAACACACCACCTCTCGCCTAGGACTGAACATCTGGAACGTGACTAAGTGGTCAATAAGGGTGGCCAAACGGATCTGAATGGGTTGTGATATCATATTAGAATTTTCGTTTGGGCCTAACTCAACCCCAAAAGCTAGCTCCCATGCATGAGAGTTGTTGCCACTCATAACCCACTATTTAAGTAATATCATTATCCAATATGGGACTCACAACACCTATCATCAAAGGATTTGGTTGTGCATATTTTATTATAAATAAACACACTCATACACAATTTCTCAAGTCATCTACAACCAATTTCAGATCTTTCCAAATTCAAATTGGCACTAGAGTCTATTCTTGATCCATTATAGGGCCAAGATCTCTGTTCTTCCATCCACATTTGTCCAAACTATAGATGTCTGGGCCTTTGAGGGTGTTTATTGAAATCTTTGTTATTCCATTCACATTAGTCCATGCTTCAATTGTCTAGTCCCGAGTGTTAGGGGATGTGTTGAGTGTTCCACATCTACTAGTGAATAGTGATATGTCCTATGTAGGGCTTATAAGACTTGGGCAATTCTCATCTTACAAGTTGATTTTGAGAAGCCGAGTTAACATAAATAAGGGTTAGTGCTGAGTCTTTTGTATATTTGGGAATGATTTATCTCTATAAAATTGATATTGCCGAGAGTGTTTCTCTCGAGCAATCCAAATAATTCAAGTTCAGTAATTTTTTAACTGATCAAATTTATCCTCTTCTATTGTTGCCTATGTGCCTGACTTCAAAATATTTTAACCTACTAAGTAGGCTGAAATATTTGAATGAAAACACACACACACACATATATCACTATATTATATCTTTTCTGGAAATACTTTAGCCTACTTTCTATTTACTAGAACATTCTGATTCTTGGGAACCTTTAATTCAGGGGGAAGGATGAAGGAAACAGTGATGTACAAGATCTTGTAATTTGTTTCTCCGGGCTCGAAGAGAAGGTCCTTGAACAATATACTTTTGCAAAGGTAATGAGAAAAATGTTGTTCCCATACCTTTAACTGGGAAAGAAGTAGATGATATAGAAGCTATTATAAGAGCATCTTATCACTTTTTTGTTTGTTAATACCATTGTAATTATTAATTTTTCGGAAAGAAGCATTTCATAATTATATGGAATGACTTCTATAGTTAACAATTCTCATGACCGGTGTATAGACAAACAGTCAGTTGGAATAATAGGCATTGTCTTTTACTCCTTAAATATCAAGGTGTTGCATTATTCTACAGAAAACAATGTAAGGTTTTGTATAGTGATGGATAATAGTCACAAGCTTCTCTGATACATATTACTTTTTTATATTGGGTCTAACTCATCCTTATAAAACCGAATTTAAGGCCTTATCTCTATTCTATGTTGGACTTGGATTTTTACCAGTAGTCTCCATAACCTATTTGAATTCAGACTAACAGTGCTCCATAATTAAAAAAAAGGGTTTATTATGAAGCAGGAAGGACAATGGTTGTGAATTAGTAATAAGTATACATTTCTTGTTCAAAAACTGCTCTGCAACGAGTTCAATACATTGACACTATCTTGTGTTCTCATCAGGCAACCTTGATCAGATCTGCTGCAACGAGCTATCTGTTGAATTCTGGCATTCAATGGGGTGCAGCACCCGCAGTTAAAGTGAGGACCTAGCAACAATAGTGTTTATTGTAAATTTGACTTTTTTTATTTGTTTCCGACTAAAATGATTTTTGCTTTGATTTTGGAAAATCATGTTTTAATATGAAATTCTCTTTTATCGTGGTTTCTTTTAGGGTGTCCGCGATGCAGCAGTAGAGTTGCTGCACACTTTGGTAGCCGTTCATGCAGAGGTAATAATTGCATGTGATAAGGGATTCAAATCCCACATTTTTTTTAAGATGCAAAAAATAATTTTTATTTGAAGGAAGAAGATATATAAAGCATTAGACTTGGTGATAAGATATCATCATAGAAATGTTACAAAACCTAGCGAAGGATTTTTTTTATATCTGCCATGAGATTTTTTTTCAAGCCATACGTCATGAACAGAACTCCTCAAAGCCATGAAAATGCTGGTGTATCAAAAGTAAATCTTGTAATCGGATGTTTCTGTTAAAGGCCTGAACATTCTTCTCCAACCATGGACACCGAAAGACTAGCATCCTATGAAGCACATACACTCTTTGGATTAGGCGTGTGCAGGTGTCGGACATGTGTCGTGTCTGACACCGACACATAATCACATTGAACTATGTGATTTTCTCAAATTACTAGCGGTGTCGGCGTGCCATGTCTGTGTCCGTATCCGTGCTTCATAGCAGGCATCAGATAACACTGCCTCATTATGCTTCTTACTCTGGACAAGACCTAAAAGGAAATGCTCCAAGTTGGTTACCTGCCTGAGTTTTATTTGATTTACCAAAAACTTTCTTCTAGTTACAGCTAGATGCTGCTCCGTGTAGAAAAACATGGTACTTGTTTGAAATAGATTAGTGGATCTACATACACATCAGGTCTACTGTCCTGGAGAAGGATTTGACTTCAGAATATGTCAAATGTATTTTGAAGAAGGAATATTGTATTCAGATTAGCTTTATCGTCTTCATATACCTTTTTTATGGGCCTTGTGTTAATGGTATTATATTTCTGTTCGCATTGGTATTGAGGCCATATACACAGAAATCTTTGAGTGAAATAACCTGAATGTTATGTTTTGATTTTGAGTGTTTTAATCACAAGAAGATCCTCGCTAAACTTGGCTCTTTAAATAAGTTTAATAAATATCTGATCAGCACGAATTAAGAAAATAATTCTTTTCAATATATTTGCTCAATTGTAGTCAGCTGATGTGAACTGTTGTCATAGGTTTTTGCTGGTGCTAAACCTCTCTTGGATAAAACACTTGGCATTCTCGTGGAAGGCTTGATTGACACATTCATCAGCATTTTTCACGAAAATGAAAGTACAGATCTTAGATCACTGGATACAAATGGGTTCTGTCAACTCATGCTTGAGGTATGTTCTATTACTGTGACATGTTAAGGCTGATGCAATAATTGATATGCCATACGAAGCCCTCTACATTTTAGAATGTTCAAGCTTCTGCAAAAAATAAAATCTCTAATTTTTTTGATATAGTGCTTTGAATAGGTTCCGTAAAAATAAATTTTTGCAATTGTAGCCAAATGTATGCGTTCTATGAAATCTCTCAAGTCTTGGCATTAAATGCCTTTGTACACAACCTTGCAATCACTATTTTTTTTAAGTTTAAGAAAACGAACCCGTGTTGTTTGTCACTTGACAAGCTCTCTCCCTTTTCTCAGTAATCCAAAGCAGGAATGCAACTTCTATAATGCATTTGTAGCTATACTCAACTCAACTTTAAAAAATGCTTTTGCCTGGGCAAAGGATAAAGATTTTTCACACCTACTTGGGGTGTGTACCACCCCATCGGGGAGGAAATAATATGCAGGGAGGAGGGATACGTGATATGTGATGTATTGGGAAAGGAAGAGATAGAGAAAAATGAGGTGAAAAAAAGTGGAAGGGGAGAAAGTGCACAGATATATTATTCTTCTGCAACACTGGTGCTCTCCAGTCACAGTTGGAAGAATTAGAGAACGCCTATTCTACCCTAGGATGTGGGCAGTGACAGGGTGTTTACGTCGAATATGATTGGGTTGACCTGAAGTATAAATGATTTTTTTTATCATATAGCTACGTTCAAACGGAGAAAGTTCTTACAACTTGTAAATAAATCTTATAAACTAGAATTTCTCTTGATATAGGAGGCATTTTCTACTCCACTGTAATTTTACAACATTGCTATAATAAAATAACAATAATAATATATCACTGTAATTTTGTTTTCAAAAAACGAAAATATGTGATAATTTAAGTATGGCTACATAAAAGGACAATCAAACCTTCATGTGGTGGATGAAGAAACAAATAAAAACACTAACTAGAAGAGTAAAATAAAACCCCATATTATGATTATATGTATATATAGGATAGGATGGGTATTCCCAAATGCTTCGCTAGCTAGATACTGGGTCATAAATCAGACTCAACCTGCTATATAGCTCAGGTTGGGTCACCGGGTCAGGATGGATATGAACACCCAGAGATGTGGAATTATTTAGGAACCAATAAAATGTTTTCTAAACATTATTTTAAATTTGCAAAAACACGAGGTGCTTATATCATTATTTCATGGCCTTTACCTGCAGCATTAGATTTTTTCTCTCTTGATTAACTAACATGATCCCTGCAGCTTGAGTACTTCGAGACGGTATTAAACCCATATTTCACATCCGATGCAAGAGATTCCTTGAAGTCTTTGCAAGGACTACTTTTGGAAAAAGCCACTGAGAGTGTGATTGAGGCTGTCGACAATCCAGGACATAATCGTCGGGCAACTCGCGGTAGTGAAGATGCACTTGCAGATGATAAACAAGGAACAACTGTGTCACCAGACGAGTTAATTGTAAGCAACCGCTTAATGTAGTATTCATTTCATGTGTCTGAATTCTTAGAATGTTTATTAAATTAGTGATTATTATACTCTCGATTTGTGCTGGGGGTGATGCAACTGTTCAGACATGTATTTACATTATGAAAATGACGTTTAGTTTGACATGTTTCAGTATCATGAAAAACAGTTTAATTCTATGGAAAAGATGTATATCGGCATCTAGTAAAAGATTTATATGTTGAATTCTGCTGCTAAATTTACTACTGTCTAAAGCTGTATATTTTGTGCATTTCAGTCTCTTGCACAGCAGTACAGCTCGGAGTTCCTTCAATCAGAACTTGAGCGGACACGCATTAATACGGCATGCTTTGCAGAATCCATTCCTTTGGACTCTGTGCCAGAACTGGCCAAATCTGCCTACTCTCCCTACAAGAACTCAATGGATTCTCCAAGCAGATCATCCTCCAGAGGTACATATAATACTGGATCCTCAAATTTTTCACGGCATAGATATTGATGAATATAAACTAGCACCCCTATTCTTTTAGTTTGTTTGCCTATTATGTATTTAATGTTGTATATTTTTGTTTTTGTAGTTAATGAAAAGTTGTATTCTTTGCATTGTTGTCATTTCTTCTCTTTGTTTGTAAAGGTGGATGACAATTACCACATTTTAATAATGTTTGGACTGTATGCCACAATAAACCATAAGTGCACTCGGTTTTGTCATTCGGGTTTTAAAGGGGAATGATTTGTTCGCTGAATTTCTGTAGCCTTTGGATGTGTGCACAGTAAATGAAACGCGAATTCTATATGGAGTGAGGTTAATGAACTACGTTAGGGAATTGTCATGAACAAAACACCCACGAAGGAAAGATGCTGGTTAGAAGAAAGAATAACAAACTTAGGGAAAAAACAGGGAAGAAAATGCAACGCAAAAGAAAATATAATTATGTGACAATTGCAGCTGTTCCCTTGTTCTAAGTAAGTTATAGGGTTATGATGATTTAGGGACATGATCCCGTATTTGCTCCCTTTTCTTAACTGTATTTATGGTAACAAAGCGCCCCAACTTAATCCTTGTACTGCATTAAGACCATTGAGACATGCAATTTGGTAGGGGTGACAAAACGGGTACAACCCGCTGAGCTGGCTCGTTTAACTTGCTATTTTTGGCGGGTTGGGTTGAAGTTTTGTACTCTTCGCCTCTAGCTGGCTTTCCCTGCTTAACTCTTTGAAAAAACGGGGCAGGGACGGGGCTGACCGCCCTCCAACTCGTCACTTTTTTTTTTTAATTTTTTTTTATCAATGGATTAGACATAATATATAGTGGAGCTACAAAATAACTCATTATAATCCAAATTTATCTCATAAAGCTTGTGTTTTACCCCAAATTTATTTGTTGTTAATATTGTTTTAACAAAAAAATTGCTACAAAGATGCATTAAAAAATATTTGTTTTGTTTGATGGACTGGTCCGCCAACTTGTCAATCTGCCATTAAGTGGGGTTGGGTGAAATTTTGGACTCGGTCATCTAAATTGTAAGTGGGGTGACCTGCTTTGCAATCCCTAAAATTTGGCTAATAACTCACTAGTTTGACGTTGACTGAGTCGATGGCTGATTTGAATTTGATTATAGTGTAGAAAACTATCAAGATGAAGAGAAAAGTAAGAAGTGTACAGAATACGTAGGTCATTTGTCCTTGGTGAAAAATTAAGCATCGATGACACGGCACTTTCAAATGTCCTGGCAATGCCATTCGACCATTGACTTTGTTTTTAAATCTTCATAAAAAGATAACCCATAGTTAAGGAACCAAAACCCAAAATGAAAACTAGGAAAGCCTATCATCTTCTATATCTTGAAATCACTTTCATCTTCATCCCAGAAGATCTAAATTCAAACTCTCACCTCCTTTCTTCTCGTCCTCATTGGTCATCCTTCCCCTACCCCCCATCTCTTACTCACCTTCAACTGCCCTAACTTTCACCTAGGAGAATGGCCAAGAAAAAGAAGTCAAATTCATTACAATGAAATGATTAAAAGTCTAACAAGTAACCCCAAAATTCCATTTTAATGAACAAAAAGAAACACGTTAATCCTTCTCCTATCAAGCATGAAATCCATTACAAGTAACTTAGTAATCGAAAGTTCAAAACAAGCAGCTTAGAATTCGAATTGGGACTACTATCTAAAATAAATATCCTTTATCACATTAAACAAAATCATGGTTTTCGTGGACTTCCGACAACATTATAATGACCCCTTCAGGCACTTTCTTTAGTGATAGCCTCAAAATTTTCATTCTTTCCAATGTCCCCTCTATTTGCAACGTCCTCCCTCCGTTCTAAAATGTAAGCAAAAATTAGTCAATGTAAATTGATATATCTGTTACAAATTTTGAATCAAATACATTAATTTTTGTTGACCAATTTTTGCTTACATTTTGGAATTGAGGGAATAGTCTAAAAAATTCAGAGGGAAATCAAGCATGATAACATGATCTACATCCAATTCTAGACACTTAGCAGCCACGTCAAAGCAAACCTCCATTAGATCAATCACCTAAAATAAAGCATGACATGCGGTACTTCCTCTAGTCTTAAATATAAGCAAAAGTTAAAATATATTTGGCTTAAATTTAAATCAAAATCATTTTGACTTTTGCTTGTATAAGACATGATGGAGTATGAGCGAACCAAGTCTATTGTTGGGCTATGTCTTCGAAGTAAAATGATTTGATTTGGAGTTAATAAGCTAGGACGTTTTTGTTGGTACGTCTAAATTTTATGTTACCAATTTTAGTCTTTTTAACAGAAGTTCACATGACATATTTTAAGTGACGTTTTTTGAAGATGCGTCATTGTTAAGACCTTAAAATATCATTAACTTAATAATTTAATAATTTAATCTTTAATTTGAAGTTATAAAAAACTAGTGAAGATTTTTTTTAACAATTAAGATTAAAAATTAAATAATTAAACTAATGGTATTTTAAGTTCTTATCAATGAAACGCCACCAGAGAGATCAAAGTTTGAAAGAAATTTTTAAAAGGACTAAAAATAAAATCTGTTCTATTTACATGAACTAAATAGAAAATTTATCTTATTATTTTGTTTATTTTTGCTTCTTATATGAGTGTGCTTCTGTTTGAGCGAAATTTTTTTCTTAGTGATTTTCCAACAGATTAAAAATAAGTTAAAACAAAACAAATTTTGTTTTTTTTTTTTTTAGGGACAATTTATTTTTTTGATATATTCACATAAACGTTAATAAAACAATATATTTTAAGACTACACATGATTTCTAGATTGGAAACTTTTGTTATAGCGGTGCAAATTCACAGCAAACCAAAACCTATCCCATGTAGCTTCAAGTAAAAGCATGTTTAGTGAAGCTACTAATTTTTTAAACATGCTATCCAATTTTAAATTAGAATCATTTCTAATTATAAAATCATAGTTTATGCAAAAAAACATCTAAACATATCAAAATCAACAATTGTATATTCCAAAAACAATTTTACCCCTTTATAATCATAAAACCGAAACTTAATACTACACATGCAAAAAGCAAAGAAAAGGTTTTGGAGTGCTTCTTTTGCACGGAAAAGAAAAATAGACTGTGTATATTCAATGAACTAAATGTGAACCAAGGTGTCCCATACACAGAGTAACAGCAAAAACGGCATACTTATCCCATTAGACACTTGCTATGTCTTCAATTTCACAAACACTGCATTCTCACTAAATGCACTTTTGTTTTTCTTTCTTTAATGTTTCTTTTCGTTTTCCTTTTTGGTTCTTTAATTCATTGAACCATTTTTGTTCATCGGCACCGATGTTTTATTTAATTTTGAACAATTTTACTGCAAAATGCTAACTAGTGTCTGTACATTAGTTAAGAAAGTAAATATAGTAAAAAATTTATAGGACTTGTATATTTTAGCCATTGAAAGTGTAAAAAACACTATTTTCAATGCAAATTTTTTCTTCTATTTTCTTAACTAATGTCTCGGAAACATCAGTTAATATGACCCTTATTTATTTTACTAGCAACGAGATTTTTTTTTATTTATTTCAGCAGAAGGACCGACACTACGTGTCTGTCTATACACATTTTTTTTTTATTGTATTTCATTTTATTTATACTAGAGTTCATACGAGCATCATGTCTGTCTGCTTTTTTAATTACAATAATATATAAATTACAAAAAGTAGATTTTATAAAATTTATATTTTTATTAAAATTATTTTAATTTTAATCAAAATTATAGGTATAAATATTTTGTACTTTCATATTTTAATAAACTATGCTAATCTTTCAATGGTACCAACAATATAGCAAATATATTATAAATTCTTATCTTTTTGAATGACAACAACGATATAACATTCTTATAGACAATTTTAATTATGGGTATAATTGCAAGTGACAAAGTCAAACCAAATTCATGTATTCTCTTTATATATATACTAGCAGAAAGACGGGCACTAATGTGCGCGTCTTTCTGCTCTTTTAATGCGCTAACGCGAGTAGATTATGAACAATATTTTGTAGAAATTTTGTGTGTAAATTACAATCGACATTTTATATAAATTTTTTGATATATATAGACTATAATTATAAGTATAGATATGTGTAGCTTTAAAATGTAACAAGCTCAACAAACCATATTTATATTTTTCAATGACAACAATAATATAACAAATATAACAAAAATTCTTATCATTTTTAATAACATCAACAATATAACATTATTTGTTAAAGGGTATAATTGAAATAACAAAAAAGTCAACTCAAAATTTTCCCAAAATTCTCTATTCTATTTATATATGGTATAGATAATATAGATTTTATGTTGTTTTAGAAAGAAAATAATTTTTAATATATTTGTTATATTATTAGTAAAAGATAAACATTTTTTTTTTAGGAAAAAAGATAAACGTAGTTTGTTACTATTTAAAATTTACAAAAAGATATTGCTTATAAAAATTTCATAAGAAACATTGCTTATTACATGCGTTAGTGAAAAATAAAATAAAATTGGACTGACGTGCATATGATGCTCGTCTGAACGCTAATAATAACGAAGGAAGGAAAGGAAGAAGGAAAGAGGTGAGAGAGAGATCAGAAATGCATATGCTGCTTAACAACTAAATTCATCCAAACCGTTTGATTAGATTCAAGGGTTGAGATTTAACCCTCTCATCTTTCACAATAAAAGTTCCTCTCATTTGATACATCCTTCGTTATGATGCACAAAATTAATCCACAATACAAAAGGATCCAAATCTCCGTTTGTTAGATTTAAACTTTGGATAAATCAAATTTGAAAAAAAATAGAAGAAAAAGGAACGGCAACAGTCAAGCGAAGGCATACGAGGATGAAGTTGAATGGGTACCGAAAGATTACCTACAATTTTAAAAATTAAATACCATCGTGAAGATTGATCTAAGGGTTATTATTTAACCTTCTCATCTTTCACAATAAAAATCCTCTCATTTGATATACCATATATATAATACATGACCTTTTCAATTTCAACTTAAGTATTATATTTACAAAGGTTAATAGACCTTTACCCCCTGTAATATAGGTCATTTCCGGTTTTTCCCCTTGTAATTTTTTTTTTGATTTACCCCCTCTGTAAAATATTTTTGTTTTGATTTAACCCCCTAATAGGCCAAACAAAAACGAAAATTTCTTGAAAAAATAAAATAAAATTGGTTTTTGTTTGGCCTATTAGGGGGGTAAATCAAAACAAAAATATTTTACAGGGGGTAAATCAAAACAAAAATTTTACAGGGGGAAAAACCGAAAATGACCTATATTACAGGGGGTAAAGACCTATTAACCCTATTTACAATTTATCCCTTTGACTTTATTGTTTAAATTATTGATTATAAAAATGTTAAATCCTTTAAAAAAAGAACAACTTATTAATTAAACAAATTTTTCTTAAAAAAATAATTAAAAATAATTAAAACCAATTAAATTAGGAACAATACCACTGCTTGAACAATATATTCTTTTATGACAAAACTACATGAACAATATTTTTCTTTTTTTGAAGGACATGAACAATATTTAAAACTATGAAAAGGTCTTATTTTTAATTTTTTGTCAAAACTATATTTGATCATAGTATATTTTAATATTGATATATTTTTTGTATTTACAATTAAACACAGGAAAAAAGCAGTTAGACAAACACGTTAGTACCGTCTTTTCGCTAATGGAGCATAATGGCGAACTCACACACAAAGGCACTCTTGTGTTTCAAATATCTATACAACGTAAAATTTTAATCCTAATAATATAGAATAACATTGTGTTCCTTTGAAGGTTTCTATTTTAGTCTGGCATCTTCTTCGAAATCGGTTGCCGACGAATGATAATTTGGTAGCGCGTGGCATTATTTCTCTTGAGAATTAGTTATTCGTGACCGGGTGTGGAGGCATCAAGACTGCTCAACATTTATTCATATCTTATCCTTGTTTCGATTCCCCATGGAGTCTTGTTCGAGCGTGTCGGCTGATCTGTACCATTTACAAGACCATGTTATTCAGTTTGTTTATTCATCAGGAGCTTTGTGAGTTCGGTGTTCTTTGTTGCAGCTTGTTTGGTTATGTTGCATTGGGGTGTTGTGGAACGAAAGAAATAATAAAATTTTCAAGAACAAAGAAAGTGTCATTCACCAACTATTATATAAGTCAAGTTACACTCCTTTGAGTGGATGAAGACAACTAATATTAATGTTCGTTTAAATTCTCATATGTGGTGGTCAAACCTGTTTGTTTGTATGAGTATCGGCTAATTTGTTTTGGTTTTACTTTCTTTGTTACTTGTTTTGTTGTAAAGTTTTGAGATCCTTTTTAACACACATTATGCTATTAAGAAGTCTCTTTTATTTTTTGGTTACATTAAGGAGTCTTTTTGTTCGTAATATATTTGATTTTTGTTTCTAAAAAAAATGACATTAGTACTGGTGGTGATATATGATAATTATTTAACACGTTTTTTTTTCTTTTTTTGTTAAAGAACACAAGGTTCTTTTAGGAAGCTGTCGTGTGGATGGATGCCAAGTAGAGCTATTTTATTTTTGAGGAAAAGTAGAGCTATTGAAAGTGATAAATTTATAGTGCTAATAAACAAATGACTAATTAAATAAATAAATTTATAGCGCTATATTCAATTTCTATTTTCGGATTCCTACCGCAGCATTTTTATTGTGTTCTCGACACGTTGTATTCTCACTTCTCAGGACAAGCAACAGTAATAATACTAATTGGTAAAAAGATGATGCCGATTCATTTTGTTCCTTCCAAAAAAAAAAAATGCCGATTCGTTACCAAAATTGGTTATTGAGAATAGAAGAACCAGTCTCTCTTGTAACAATAAAGTTGTTAATGACTATAAAAGTAATCCAATTTTTATATCCATCAGTAAAATGTGGATAGAAGTTACCATCTAAGTTGTCATCAATCAAATTATTCTTTTGTCTTTTATAATAAATGATTTTGATTGATGTCAATTCGTCAGTAACTCTATCAATCTTTTGTTGATGATGTAGTTGTCATAAAAGTATCAGTATCATATTTGTAACAAAAAAATATATACTATAACTGCTTAAAACTTAAAAGAAAATATTAGTATAAAAAAAATGCTAACAAGTGTCAATGGAACATTGTTTAGACAACTAAAAGTGGATAATATTTTACATTTGTTTAACTTTTATTTTCAAGATAATTTTTTTTAAACAATATCCTTAAAACACTTGTTAAAAATAATCTTTATTCAATTTTTATTAAAAAGTAAACTAAAGTACAAAATAAAAACATCACACCAATTGTTTCACTTGAAAGCCAATGGAAATAGGCTAAGCCCGCAGGTTACTCTATACCTTCTAATATGAAATTTCACAATTGTTAAATCATACGCAAATTTTATCGTAAATCCTCAATAAGGTGTTAGTTTTGCATATTCTCTAAGTAAATCATATCATTGTCGTGTGCATGTAACATATTGATAATTTTGATATACTATATTTTGTTGTTGAATAAGATGGGCTAGCCCCGAAAGCAATGAAAAAAGAATATATATATTAAAAGTACATAGGAAATGCTATATATCTAGTATCAGTAGTTAAAGCAAAGAGGATTGCTAAATATTACGAAACATTTGTGCAGGAAGGTAAAAATTGTTAATCGGTCTTTAATGGAAATCAAGGGTTCGTTATTGTTTCTATCTACTGCCCACATTCATTCTTGCAATTTTTTTTGTACAAACGAGCATTTCCCTCGAACTTACGAGTAATCTCAAAGAAACAACTACACATGTTCGATCAAGCCCAAACTTCACAGAAGAATCAACCACTTGATTAGTACTTAGAAGGCCATTGCTCATATTCACAAGACTAAAACACAAACAATCACATAAACAACTACGATAGAGTACGCCTCCACCTCTACACGTCTCAAACCTTTTCCTGTGCCCAAGAAGAACCCATAATAGAGCACGCTAAGTCCCAAGTCTCTAAGAAAATCCATAGAAAAAGGTTCCATCATGATCCCACATTAATATACTCTATAATTTATACATATTTTTTAAAATAGTATTAATCAGTGATATATACCGTATATACTATGTATACAATGCCATTAATTTACATATTCATGATATAATACGTAAGGTAGCACTTAATATGCCATATTCCCCTCTAGGATATTAGGGTTTAATTTATTTTTTATCCCTCCTTTGCTTATGATCAATTTATCATGTACATTTTAACGTGCGGGGCTTAGTATACTCAGATTTTGATATTTTCAACTTTTTTTTTTGCATGGATACTGATTCCAACTTTTTATTTTTTACAATATACCAATTCCAACTTGATAACCCCATTTTCTTTACAAACGCACGAGTGCATGACAAAATATGCTTCATTATTTATATTACTGTCATGTCAAAAAAATTATACAGATATTACTTCATTTCTTTTTATAGTAAAAGAGAAAGTAATACACTTCTTACACGAGTAAATTAAAGTTACAATTCTTTTTGAAAAAAGGAATTGAAACTACTACACCAAAGAAATTTGTCAATGGCTGGTGTTCATGTACCTAACAATTTGAGAGAAAAAAATGATTGGACGCATAAAGCGTTGAATTCTGAGTGGGTTATGTGGCCCAATAAGCAGCTCACAGCTTATCATATCATATACAGAAAACAAAACCAAGTGGGGAAAACAGATTTTGTGCTGTGCAATGTGCATCAACCCCAAACATAATAGAGAAAAGAAAAAAACACAAAAGTTTCCCAATAAACAAAACCTAAGTGGAGAGCACGTGCCGATGAACACGTGTCATTTTCCCAGCGACGTAAGTATTTGTTTTTTTGGTAACCCTTCGATTTTTAGAAAAAAAGACTCTATTAGTCGGTTACTCGCTTAAAGATAAATAATTTCTAATAAAGAAGTATCTCTTAAATGATTCCTCATTAAATGAAACTAATTAAACGTTTTTTTAGAGGGATACTGATTAAACATTTGAACACCGTTACTTGGTTAATGTAAGTCTTTTTCATGTGTACGATTACGATTATTATTACTATGTTTGGGTCTCTATCTATTCTGAGTCACTAAATTAAACTTTCAAAGTCGCAACCCAATCCTATTGCGGTAAATGAAAGCAGCAAAATGGATGGTGGTGTGTCAATGAAGCAGGTCACATTAGCAAAGCTATGTTGTGTGCTGTGGGGGAAAAAAAGCAGAAAAGGATGCACACTTTTATAAAAAGTGATTTGAAATTAGATTGGAAAGTTATCCGTATTTAACTTTACTAAAAAGTAATAATATTTTTTTACTTAAATATTAACATAAATTTTATTTATTTGATTACGTCCATGTATAAACAAAATGGCCACATATCATCTATCAAAAAATAAAAAAAAATGCTACATATCATATATAGTCTGTTGTGTATAATGAGAATTTCAAAATTATTATCTTCAATTATAAATATTATGTTTGTACACTATTGTTCTTAAAAAAATGATTGTAAGCTATATTTTTTTAAAGTTAATTGTTCAAATTGACCATACAATATATTCAAAGTTTACAAAATGACTCTTTAAACAAAAAAAACACAAATTCTACCTTTATAATTCATACTCATACCATTCTATTTTTCATGTAAACATTTTACATAGTCATTTTTTTTATATGAAACTAGTACTATTTTCAAAGTAGTGTTAATGTTACCAAATTAATGATATCTTGAGGGGAGATTTATGAGCCTTTTTTTTATTTAGGAAATTTATGATACTTCTTATTTATATAGTTAATTAACATCACATGTAAGATTTTTTTTTGAAAAGAATCATATGTTAGATTATTATTTTATATATTTCCCTTAAAAAACCATTTTATTAAACCTTCGCAACACACAGACACACAAAGGAGGGGTGATTTATGGTTTATTTTTATCCAAAATCATCCCCTCAAATTGTTTTTTTTCTTCTTTATATCTCTTAGTTAAGTAATTGATTTTCACATATTTTCAGTTTTCTTTCGTTTGTTATGTGATTTCTTTGTCTTAGCACGACCCTGTGTCTTTTGATATTTCGCCTTTATGCGACATGTTTTGTATTTTCCGTCTTAGTGCGGTGCTTATTGATTCAGGTTGAAATATTAATTAGTTTTGACCAAGTGCAAATTCAATCAATGACTTTGACGTTCTCAATGTTTCAGATCTGGAGACATGTGTATTTTGGAGACTTATTATAGTCATATTTGTAGGAATATGTACTATGTTGTTTTATACTATTAACATAAATGTGTGATTTTGTTCGCATATTCATTCTTTTTGTTTTTATTGACTTTAAATTTGTATTATATCGATGTGTTCTATCAAATGTGACGGAATGAATATCATTTAATTTTGTTAAAAAAAAACTAGGAAAGTCAGTTTTTTATTATGTAAGAAAAAACGTTTAGGGAAAAGAATTATTTAAGGTCTACCATATGAAAAATTGAAAGTTGGGTGAAAGCTGTAATTTTCAAACCTAACTTCAAATATACTAAGACTAGGATGTAATAAAATTATTGCATGAAACGAACCATCCAAATTAGTCTTTCAAACCTAAGTGTCCTCCAAATAGTCAAGAAGGCAAGATCCCATATAGCAACCATAGGTTGGAACAAGGTAGTGAAAAATATAATTATACCAAATTTTCATTTATCACTTGCACTCCTCCATGCATTTTGAGGGAAAGACAGAAATTTAAAGAAAAAAAATAATGAAAAATATTTAATGTATGACGACATCCTTGAGCATGTTTACGGCATGCATCGGACATGGCCTCATTTTTTCAGGGCACGTCCCAATTTTTGGGTTTTGCCACTTTGTCATCTCCTGAGTTCTTTTAGTATTCTAGTTGTTTGGGGAGGTGGCCACTGATACTAGGGGTGGGGTTTAGTATGGGAAAGGGAAGTTCTTTTCTATGATGGGAAAGTTTAAGCATATCCATAGATTTAATACTATTTTATTTGGATGGTTTAGATCTTTTACTTGTTAAGTTACTTGTTAATGGTTGTAACTTTTTGATGGATATTGTGTAACAAAAAAGCTGGCCCCATCATATAATTAAATAACAATTTTACATTTGCTTGATTTATTAGTTTTTTTTAATAACTCATGGGCCTTTGCAAATTTTCGGACTGCACTTGACTTGTGTTTCATTTTTTTTTATAATGTTGCCATTTAATTTTTAATTTGAATTAGACAAGGAATTATTTGATTAAAAAGATAAGCAATGTGTGACATGAAATTAATTTATATGAACTATTTGTTGGAAATTTAGGTCTTAACAAAAACAGATTTCATAAAACATGTTCAACAATTATGAATCAATAGCGGAAGCAAACAAAACATTGAACATGATTATGATCGGATCTACGACATGTTTGATTTATCAAGGATATCAAGAATTATGGTATTAGGAATACCTGGACAAAGCTTTGATGACAACCATGTCAACAACAACGATAAACAGAGGAGGAGATCTGAAACAAATAGCAAGGGTTAACGGCGGCTGATTTGGTTCTTCCTCAACCGGTACCTTTATGCCTCAAGTTCTCTTCAGATGGGGAGAAGAGAGAGTTCGCCGTGTACGGTGTATTGGAGACCATAGCCTCTTTTATATTGGATGGCCATTAGGGTTTCCCATTATTCTGTTAATGGGTCATCCGGACATCCACTCATTGAGTCCATATCAACTAATTAAATATTTAATTAATTATCCAATTAGAAATCTAATAGCCTTATTAGTTAATTTGATCACTAATCAATTAAGACTCACAATTGATAAATAGCTAATATAATTATTATTATGATATTT
>Ga0228711_1001322_pt1 | contig 35982 bp, 28 predicted proteins | sample MedpolnodulmetaG_2_FD_177996 | JGI IMG/M metagenome (GOLD analysis project Ga0228711, IMG submission 177996) | Root nodule microbial communities from Medicago polymorpha collected in Santa Monica, California, United States - brown nodules | ecosystem: Host-associated > Plants > Roots > Nodule... | reverse complement strand
CTATAGGAATAATCTAGCACCATCTAGGTATTTACTTAGCTAGAAAATTCTAGTAATTGCATTTACTTTCTTATGCATTAAGATTAGAAGCCTATAAAAGGCACATGCTTGTACCATATTGAATTATTTCGGCAATAAAATTAGTGTGTGTTCAAAGAAATTCTCCATTGTTCTCTTAGTTATTACTTTATGAGTTTGTGTCCCACTGATATCATATCTCCCTAATTATAGATCACGAAGATGCTTCAGCAAAAACCAAAAAAACAGATCCTGATTATGTTCATAATCTTTCTATACAAAGTGAGCCAAAACACTAAATACAAAATTATAGAAATTTACAACAGTATATAAGTAACGGAATTAGGGTTTAGGGTTTGAATTGATTTGTGCTTAATATATATCCGTCACATATGAAATTAATATCTACATTAAGCCGCATATCAAACCGTAGACCGTTACCAAAGCCATTATAAGGGAATGGTCCGTGCCAGTCGCCAAATCCAACGTTAGAACATCATTACTCAGAACAAACCCGGATGAAGACTGTTTTTGCTTTGCCTCTGCAATGATTTCTCCATCTTTGTTTACTATCCGAAATGCAATTGCTGCTGCTTTACCAGTGCTTATTCTTTCTATGCACAAATTTTTGGACCATCTTTCTAATCTGGCAAGCTACTTTCCCTGATATAACCCTATGACATCTTTTAACTTTGAACCATGCATATGGTTGCTCCTCTTTGCTTCTAAAATTAGAATTGTTGCAGTGTTTGTGGCCTCCCAGCATCCAAAAGCAAGTAATCTCTTTTTGATGGTGCAGAGTAGATTGCCTTGTAGATCCATGAGATTCACTTCTCTTCTACCTTTTTTGTCATAGTTATCAACGTCATAAACGATGTTACCATTTGAATCATAGACAGTGCAACCATTAGAGTGTAGAACAAGTGATTTCATCCATACAGTATATCTTTCTCTTTTGTTAGAGATAAGACACTGATGATGAGTCTCAGAGGACGTTGTGGATTCTTGTTCTTGAGGATAAATTTTGGCCATTCTTTGTAAGTATTGTGATTGTGAATAATGCGATATTGGAGAGGAGCTAGTTAGAGTTGTGTTTATGTGCGTGTGTTGAAAGAATAGTTATGACCAACTTATTTATATATGCCTATTGAAAGGCCCTACTAACTTGGCTGTTTCTTGGAAGCGCCTTTTGGAGATTATTCATTTCATTATCATACCACTCGTGGAAAAACTGCTTCAAATTAGTTTATTACTAACCGAATTAAAAATAAAAGAAAGAGAGAAACATACAGTTTCGAATTTCATGGAAATCATGGGTGGTCATGGTTTTAGTAGTCAATAGGAATTAGTCATGAGATATTCGGTAGTCGCCATATTAAGCATTTCCGGATTCAAAAACCAACTTGTCCCAATTTGTTTTTTTTTTGGTAAAAGAAACTATTCTTACACCTGCGACTATAGAGACTAACTAAAATAACTTAAGTTGTTGACCTTCGTCAACATAAGGTTTTTTCGTACGTATGAATTAGAAATTAAACCTTCGATAAAAATGGTTGCACCATGTTGATAACTTCTAGTTTTTAGTTTATTATAATATTTTAGAGTTTAAAGCTTAATGGACGTTACAAATTACAATCATGCTTTATATGGATTGAGCACCAATTTGTCTTCTTACATCATTAAAAGTAGGAGGCTGCTTTCATAAAAAACACATGAACAGATGGAACTTAGCCATCCTATTTCTATTGAAGCTCGAAAGAAAAATCTATTGAAGCTAGTATAATTAATATTGCAACTATTTTCCATGTCACTCAAATACCAATTCCTTTCATAATTGGTTAATTTTTTATAATACTTTTAAAAAATACTAACAAGTATCTTCAATAATAGAGAATAAAAGAATAACAATATAAAATTAGTTTTTCTTTTTAAGAGTAACATTTTTTAGTTAATTTTTCATTTTAAAATTGTTAACGTAATCATACATTAACATTTGTGTTAATAAAAATATGATTCATAGTCCTGAAATATAACTCAGTTGATAGCTACAAGGACAATTTTATGTAGGGGTCGGGGTTTGAACATCGGGCTCTCCACATATACATTTAAAATGTGTGAACCTCAACCACTTGGTTATTTGACAAAAAATAAAATAAAATAAAATAACATGATGCATAAAAAGAATGTTGTTAATCTAATGTGTCATTTTTCGGTCAGATGAGTCAAAGACTAAAAAGTAAGGGATAAACAAACATGGAACAAAAATTTATTTTTTATTCTTTGTGTGTGCGTGTGTGTGACTGTGTGAGAGAGAAAGAGAATAGACTTCAAATTGGGAGGCATAAATGGAAAGTGAATTTGTATCCTAATGGCATCCAACGGTTTATAAAACAGGTCATGCTAACTTGAATAAGGCCACAAATTAAGAAATTAAAAAAAAAAATTGTATTGAAAAAATGAATGATTAACCTTTGAAAATATAATATTTCTTTAAAAAAAAAAAACTTTGAAAATATACCTTTTTAATATACAATTTCTAAAGAAATATTTCTATTAGCTCCTTTTAAATTTGCGTCTTTAAGGACATAAGTTAAGAGTTTTCTAAAGCAGCCTAAAGCTAACACAACTTAGTTGTTAGGATGTATTAATTAAGAGTTCAAATTCTATGGTGTAGGAATTTCACGTAGTAAAACGACTTTAATCGTTTATTTGAGATCAGATAGTTAAGAACGGTTACTAGTTGGGGTGTAAGAGCATGAATTTCATTTTGTTTAGTTTATGAGTTTTTGACTTTGAATTTGAAATTCTTATATTTGCAATTATTTAACATGCACTTATGAAAACGACCTTTCGATTTCCTTTTTGTGGCATTCACTTTCTTTAGCTGAAAAGTAATTTGAAGAACAAAGCCATAGATAGTAGATAGGATTGAAAACTAAAAACAACTTTCGAATTAATTTATCGCACTTCATTTCCAATTACTATAATGGTGGCTCTTGTTGTCATTGTAGTGCAGACAAGTGCTTGCCTTTGCTCTTGTGTTTTTATCTGTTAAAATAAATGAATTAATTAATTAATCTCGGTGGTGGAAGTGGATGTCATGAACATAAAATGTAGAATATTAATTCTTTTTAGTTGTATTTTATTGTATACACAGCATAATTAGTCATTATCCTTTTTCAGAACAAGGTGGGTGTTAGGTAGACATAATATGCATTATGTGAATAAATTATATCATGCTCAAATTCTTGTTCTTGTTTTAAGGAATTTATAATTTTAATTTGTTTTACTCCTAAACTCAAGTTACAATAATTTTTGGGGTGGGCCAATTTTTGTAATGGGTAAATTTATATTTTTTATTTGTTAAGTCAAGTGATAATTATTATTGTTTATGAAACATGATTTATAATGGTGTTTTAAGGATATTTTAACATAAATATTATATAATTTTTTCTTTAAAAAAACATAAATATTATACAATTTGTATTATATCACACATATACTTTTTAACCCTTTTAATCGTAAAAAGAATTGTGCTTTATTCACACAAATTGTTTATGAGAGCTAAAGCATTAGATATATATAGCTTGGACCCATGATATTATAGACATTGGATTAATTTGTAAGCAAAATAATACAATACACCATGTACATATGATTATCATATTTACTCTCTCCAATATTTCCGCTTCCCATTTTTGATAACCCGTTTTTTTTCTTTTTCCTGGGATTGAATCAAATTCATAATTGGAAAGACTCACACCACTGTTTATGCTCCATATCCTAGATCCCATCCAAATTGTACCACCACAACCTTAAACCGGCGGTGCAGTCACCATCCATCATTTAGCCTCCGAAGATTCTTTTTTTTTTCTTTTCAAGTTGCAACATAACAAGATTTTACTCAAACAAGTTGGAAGAACTTGCACAAAATTTTACCAAATAATTGATTATTCAACAAATTGCTTTTTCCAGAAATTAATGTTGAAATTAGAATTAACAAAATTCCAACAACATAGTGAGATCCATAGCATGCATGATGCAGGAGACCAAAATTATTAATTACAAGAAGAAAATTTTGGATTAATCTTTGGTTAGCCATGAATGGTGGACCATTGGGTTTAGAGGGGAAAAAATGAGAAGAAAATTGGTATATTTTTTCTTTTCATTTGGGGAACAGAGAGACAAAGAAGGTGCAACGAGAAGATAGAGTTGGGGGTTTGGGGCTGGATTTGATATGGGTAGACCATAATAAGATCTGGTGTATAGTCTAATCAAGCCATGTAAAAAATTGGTCCATGATGAACCTAAATTTTTACTGGTCCATTTTATACGGAACCTTAGGGTACAAGCATGCACCAATTCGAGAATCCCCTTAATGGACTTTTTAATAATTTAATAAAAAAACGTAAGAAATGAAAAAAAAGAGCACAGCAAGAGTAGAACAGGTAACATGAAGCAATGGAGAACTTGGGCTAACCGCTGGAACACTCTTCCGCAAGATGCAATATATATAATATACAATCATATTATAATTTTTGTGTATACCTATTAAAAATTATTTTTTTTAGTGTTGGGGTGGGCCGTGGCCCATCCTGGCCGCCACTGATTTTGTTTAAAAATTCATCATCTAGTTTAGATCGTAAATAACATAACAAATAGGAATTCTTGTAACTAATCAAATATAAAAATTGGGCTCCAAATAATTTAAGATTTATATATTTTTCACATACTTGCTTGATATGATTGTTTATTTGGTTCTTTGGCTTTCATTAATCAATTTTAGTTCAATGTGTGCAGTTTGAACCTCACTATCTATTGCAATTAAAATGAAGGAGCTGTGACTTTTTTTTCTTCAAAGAATGAAGAAGCTGAGACTTGAATTGGCGTACATTAAGACTCATGAAGGTACACAATCCGTTGCGACAAACTTGAAATCATGTCAAACATGTCATGCGCGTTGACTATATACTACTATAAACAACCATTGGGCTGTTAAAACTCAAAATTTGGGCCCAAAAAATGTGAGGTCCGACACTGTAGAGCTGGTTGCACACCCTCCAGGTTGGGACTGTCTAGAACAAATTTAGCAACTTTGTGCGTAACAAATTCACAATCAAACCAAAGAACATATATACTGTTGAGCGTAACTTATATATTATCATGTTTTTTTAATGGCAAAATCTCATTATCATATATCAAGAGAAGGGAGAAAAAAATGTAAAAGAGGGTTTTCAGCACAACCTCATGTGTGTAGTGCACATTGTCCAATGTGAGACACATTTGTCGGCTATCTAGATTCGTGGACATCACGTGTGAGATGCATGACACCAAGATTTGAAACAAATTTAAAGTCGTTTCTTATTCTTTTATGAAGAATCTCATGAAATTAAAGGATAAAACTTTTATGAAACTTAGATGCTAAGAGTTGAGGATCTTTGAGTGGAATTCAAAGAGTTAGAAATATGTGAATCTTGAGAAATCAGAAGAGGAGACTCTTGAAAAATGACTGATGCCTTTTGAGGAAAGATTCATATATTGGTAACACTTGAGTATAAGAGATTTGTAAGCAACTTGATCGTGAATCTTGATAGACCAGAATGTGGGATCTTTAAAAAATCAAATGCTAAGTGTTAGTTCTTTTTAGTATAAATTTTAGAGTTGAGAAACAGTTTGTCTATTAAAAGTCGACTTCTAAAAGAATCAATATTAGTACTTAGTAAAAAAAGAAAAGGAAATGCTACTTATCCCAAGAAAAATAATCACGAAAACATCACGACTATACAAACTATAATACCCTTCTCCAACTCTTTTTTTTCCAACCACCCATGTATTGTGTATATAGGCCATATCCAACGGTTACACTACGTCAAAAGAAAATCAAAATTAATAGTCACCTAAAGACATGCTCCCCACCGAAAATGGAAGAAACACACTATATGGATAAACACGTGTTATGCTTTTTATAATATGCATTGACGACTATATTGGCATCTAAAAAGGTCACATTATTGTAATGCTATGTCTATATTAATCACATCACGTTCACATGTCAATGTTGTTGTCCTCCAGCTGAAAAATAAAATAAATGTCCAAATGAAAAAAAGGAATGGTTAGATGAAACAATCTTAAGGACATAAAAATGGAATATAGGGGATTGATTAAATCATGTATGGGAAACTAGGACCCCACAGGTGTCTTACTGCTCCTGTATGGACAACATTGAAGCATAGCACGCCAATATGGTTAATGCAGCTTTTGTGGTTTGAAAAGGATTATACACCTTGTCTAGTGGTTAGGGTGTTAAATCTAAATATCAGTGTTTTTATCCGACGGATCATATACTTTTGTCTAATTGTCTAACACTCTTGCAATGTGAATTTACCCTTTCATACAGCTGAAAACCAGGGTGCCGATCACACCATCTAGTTAACTTAATATTGTTGTATATTACTCCTTCCATCCCAAATTATATGATGTTTTGAACATTTCACACATATTAAAAAATATATAATTAATTTTGTATGAGAAATAAATATTATAAGTTATTTTACAAAATTATCCTAATTAATTGACGGTATGAGAAAGATAAATTAAAAAATTGAAAGAAGATATAATAATAAATAGTTAAAGATAATAAGAAAAATACCATTAATGTTTCATTAGTATTGTAAAACGACATTGTATAATTTGAAACAAATTTTTTTTTTCAAAACGACATATAATTTAGGATGTGATCAGACATAGATTCACACGTGTTATTGTTGTAAAAAAAATTTCTTACAGTTATTGTTGTAATTGAAGTGTGAATAATAATAAACCATATGGAAATTGAGAGAACAAATAAATGATATTGAAGACACAAAATCCATGCATATGTACCCTATATCTAAGTGATTTGGGTCAAGATGTTGTGTTAAACTGTCAACTCTTACTTCAACCAATTGATTTAGAGCTCCACATTGTTTTCTCTTTCAAAGTACTCCATCTAGTTCAAGTTTGCTCTACGCAGTTGTTGGTAGTTAACCCTATAAACTTGACAAGATTTTTACTTGAGGGCGAGCAGGGACATATTGTGTGGTAAAATGAAAGTGTGGAATTGTGAAAAGTTTTCACGCTCATTGATTGTCTATAGTCCATTTTTTGCGAATCTTGAACTGAATAAAAAATAATGCAATTATCTATCATGAACTCATACCAATTAGGGTTTCATGCCTCGAATCAGTGTTTAAATTTTGACAATAAAAGATGTTTGATTTAGTGCCGCAAGTACCCGAATAAGATTACCTCTAATAAAAAAAAAAACTATAATAAACAAAATTAATAAAATTACATGCCAAAGATACGTAAAAAAAAAACTCATGCCAAAGATCAAATATACAATAAATTCTAGTAACTTCTTTCTGTGAACAATATATGTGCACATATACATGTCTCTAGTTATAGATCTTGATGATGCTTCAGTAAAAAAAGATCTTGATGAAGTTCATGATCTTTTTACACAAACTGAGCCAAATACTAATTACAAAACTTTAGATAATTTACAAGACATTGTGTCAAAAAAAGAAGAAAATTTACAAGACTGTAAACCATCGGAATCGTGTACAAAAGCGAAAAGTTTCCCGAATGAGGGCTCTCAAATGAATTAAATTGTGCCTAATATCTGGCATATATGAATTGAATATCTACATTAAGCCGCATATCAAACCATAGACCGTAATCAGAGCTATTATTAGGGAATGATCAGTGCCAGCCGCCAAATCCAAAGTTAGAACATCATTACTCAGAACAACCCCGGATGAAGACTGTTTTTGCTTTGCCTCTGCAATGATTTCTCCATCTTTGTTTACTATCCGAAAAGCAAATGATTTTCCTATACTCATTCTTTCTATGCATAAATTTTGGGATCCCACTTTAATCTGGCAAGCTATTTTCCCTGATATAACCTTATGACATCTTTTAACTTTGAACCATGGTTGCTCCTCTTGGCTTCTTAAACTTGAATTATTGCAATATTTTTGGCCTTCCCAACATCCAAAAGCTAGTAATCTCTGCAAAATTTGATTCAAAATTAATTAATAAACTAATTAATGAATGGTTGATCAAAGATATATGGTTTATATATCATATTATTATTAATTAGCTAGCAGAGTAGTATGATGTAGTACCTTTTTGATGGTGCAGAGAACATTTCCTTGTAGATTCATGAGATTAACTTCTCTTCCACCCTTTTTGTCATAGTTTTCAACTCGATAAACGATGTTACCATTTGAATTATACACAGTGCAACCATTAGAGTGTAGAACAAGTGATTTCATCCATACAGTATATCTTTCTCTTTTATTACAACTACCGATGAGACAATGATCATGGGATTCAGAGGATGTTGTGGATTCTTGATGAGGATAAACCTTTGTCATTCTGTGATAATTGTGGTTAATGTGATATTCGAGATGTGAGCAGCGTATTTATATCACAATTATAGGTCCTACTAATTTGGCTGTTTCTTGGAAGCACCTTTAATTTTGAGATTATTAAGTTGAATATGATAGCACTCGTGGAAAAAGTGCTTCAAAATTAATTAGTTAATTACTAGTAACAGAAACAAAAAGACTTACGTGGTTCTCAAACTTCAAATCCTTGGAGTTTTCAACCAACTTCTCTTATAAGTTATAATTACTTACTATAATATAATACGATAATTTAAAGTTTAAACCTAATGGATGTTACAGTCATGGTTTATGTAGATTGAGCACTAATCCATCTTCATATCATTAAATATAATCTTAAAAAATACCGCCTAATAGTACGTAGAAGGCTGCTAATTTCATAAAAAGCACGTATGAAAACATGAAATATGGCAGTCTTAATTCAATTGAAGGAGGCTGATTTCATAAAAATACATAAGAAAAAAAATGAAATTACGCTGTCCAATTCTATTTTCTTTTTCTAAAAAAATATTCTTGTAGAAAATATCGAAAACAACACAAATTTAATATTGTTGAAATTGAAAAATGATAATTTGTGAACAAACTCACAGCACTTGAATTATTAGAATAAAACGGCAAAATGACTACAAATTTGATAAAATCAAGCTAATATTGAAACACAAGTCATTAATTGAATTTGTAATGGATTCAAGCTTATACGTCAATTTGAACCAAACGAACACCACAATAAGATGGAAAATCAAACAACATTGCACCAAGACGATGAAGACGACGAACAATACAATGATGCGCTAAGACGACGAAATTACATAATAGCAACAATGAAAAACTACATCTATATGAAAATAATTTATTTAAAGAAAAGGAGATTGAATAACCAGGGTATAAATCAAGGCTTGCGGCAAAAGTTATCGGTTATGTAACCTCCTCAATCTGAGGGAAAAAGAAGAAGATGAAGGGTACTCCTTATGTAAATGGGGTAGGAAGCATCATGTATGTCATGGTTTATTATAGCAGGTCAGACTTTGCATATGCAATTAACATAATGAGTTAGCTTGTGGAAAATTTGGTTCGAGTTCATTATTAAGATTTGAAGTGGATATTAAGATACTAAAACGAATCATTAAATGGCGGTTTAAAATACACAAGAGCAACTCAAGAGGAAAATGCTTTGGAGGGTTATGTAGATGTGAAACTATGCACGAAATCTAGACACTAGAAAATCCTTATTGGGATTTAGGTTTACATTGTTTGGAACGACTACTAGCTTGAAGGAAAATGCTAGGAATTTGAGCAGAGGTCGTTCAATATTTTTGAAGAGCTTTATCACATTTTCGGGGTTGTGGATGTCACCTCACGTATGGGCCAAAATGTGAGGTGGCATGGTGTACTTATGTCAAGGGTCTAACCACCAAGAGCAGGGAGCTAGGCGTCAGGCACGTTTTCTGCATCATATAAATTCAGTGTTCGGATTCTTTTCTATCTAATCTTGTAAGAGCAAAAGAGAGAACTTTTAGAAAACTTAAAGAATAAGATTTGAATGTTTTTGGGTGAAATTCTAGAGTTGATAAATACATTTTAAACACCTTATATAGTGAGATCTCATTGGAGGATTGATTAAAGTTTTCTCTTTTGATTTTTCTTAGGATCATCTATTGAGTTGAGAGGTTTGAAAAAAGGGTTGGAAATTCAGGTTTCCTCTTGAGATCTCTCGAAGATAATATCTTGTAACATATATGCATCTCTTAAAAAGACTTATTCATAGTGGATTGAAGAGCAACCCTCTTCTAAATGTAGGTCAATTTGAACAGAACTGAGTAAACATGATATTGATGTTTTGTTCATTTACTCTCTCATCTTTACTCTTTAGTTTGATTGTGGATTTACTTTACATATTGTTGCTTGTTATTGTTTGGAGTGTTTGGTTTTTTGTTGACGTTATTATTTACTCCACGTCTTTGTTGTTATTGGTTTTGACAAAGAATTAATATTCATAACAAAAGCTAATTTTTAAAATAGAAAATGCAAGTATAATTAATGCAATTATATATTTTTTTCATTTCACTTTTCATATACTATAGCAATTTCTTTCGTAATTGTTTAAAAAAATTATAATGCTTTTTGCTAATAATTTTTAAAAGTATTTAATATTACAAAATATAAAACAATTAATTTTTGTTTTAAAATTTACTACTTTTTGTTTAAAATAGCTTGGAAGTGATAAAGTATGATGAATATGCGGATTCAAACCCACATTAGAGCATATCAAATACACTCATAGCTCTTACCATCACAATTACAATAACTACACATCATTATGTTGTTGAACTTGAAAATTAGTCGAAATATCAACTAATATCTCTCATTCGTGATTCTCTTTCTTCAAACGATTATGCAAAGGAAAGAACTTTGTTCATCCGTTGTGGTTCCTTAGCTATTTCAAATCGTGTTAAATGTGGTGATTTGTGGGTGTTTAAGCTATTGAACTAAAAAAAATGCATAAAATAAAAAAATAAAGGCTAAAAGAATAAAAATGTGTAAAATAGCTTGCTTGATTAATTGTGTGCATTGAAGTTTTTTTCAAGTTCAATATTTATAGGTAGACACTAGTTCTAATGGCTAACATATCTACAGAAATTAACCTTGTTCAGCTATTTCCACGGATAATGTGTAAATCGTTGCTATGGATACGTGGTGCCACACATTTGGTTTGATTCTCCAGTTTCGCAACAGTTTTTGTTGTTCTTATCCATACATGATCATCTTCCTTGAAACGTGGTTCCTTGCTCTTGGCTTTCTTTGATTAATGGTGCTATAAACATTGAACATGAGTATGATTCTCAATTGTCAAGTTTTACCGAATTTTGACTAATTCTAACACCTCCACGACCTTCTTAGATCCCGGTAGACTTGAAAAAGATATGATTAACTCGTACTTAATTATATTTCCATCTGCCTATCCTACAATCGGCTGAGGAAAGTTTGTCATACCTTAAATCATTTGTTTGTCAATCTCAGCTAGTAAGTTGTTTATTTTTAAGTGTAAACACATTCATTTACATTTATCTTAACAAAAAGATTTGAATAAATAAAATTAGAGTCCTCAGTAACCTAATGTGTCATTTTCGTGAGGTGAGTCAAAGACTCAAAAAGCAAGCTACAAAATTCGGGGAAGTGGAATTAGCTACAAAAAGTAAACTATTATTATGGAACAAAAATAGATTTTTGTGTGGGTATGTCGTGTGTGTGAGAGACTAAACTTCGCAGGAATAAGTGGAGAGTGTAATCACCATATTCCATTAAAGCACATTATAGGAGATAGATTGGTCATGGGTAATTGCACACCCAAAAATTTAAAAAAATGCTAAAGATTGTCATGTTTCTTTTCTTTTATAATAGGGTAATTGTCACAAAAAGAATGATATCATCATTTTTTTTATCCCATATCTTTTACACTAGAGATTAATTTTTTTTGGAGTAAAATAGAATAACAATATGTGACAAAATCTTATCTCAGGAGATTTAACATATCAATTTTTGTTTTTAATACAACTTTAATTGTTTATTTTTAATCGTACTTTTAATTAATGTTATGGACATCATTTTAAGTTATTATTCTCTATTTTATATTTATGATAATGGAATCATCATCAATAATTAATATGGACAATTGGATAAAGTCAACGGTCTATTCTTTCATTTATCATCTACATTTTAATCTTGTGAAATAGTGAAATGTGACAAATATTGTGCGACATAGTAAGTACTACTATATAATATATTTTCATGATGATAAACAAACAAAAAATGTTTTTCCTCTAAATTACTGAATAACATTTTTTTATAAAATCCTTAACAAATTTGCCTTTAGTTTATATGTTTCTGACTTTTACTTAAAGTGTCTATACTACCAATTATTTATTTTTTAGTCGTCTTTGATTGCATAACTCAATTAGTTTGTAATAACAGAGAGAAAGTCTTACATGGTCATAGAACCAAGAAATGGTATTTGGTCACAACCAACCATATTATGACACCTCATAAAGATTCAAGAGAGAGAAAAATTGTTATTAAAATTAAATGAAAATCATAAAAAAATTAAAAAAAAGAAAAAGTAAAACCAGAGAGAGGGGACGGTGATGGCCTCTTCTTAATTCCGGCAACGTCTGCTCTGCCGCCAGAAATCTCTCCACCTCCGCCTGACACTGCACCTCCCTCCGCTGACATTTCATTTTTTAATGAAATCCCAACCGAACCACCACCCCCTCCGGCCAACAACCAGAATCTATCGTCACAGTTCGTTCGAATCATCACGTCGTCGTCGCCTTCTCCGTCTTGTTTCAGGCATGGTCATCATTAGTGACACTTCTTATTCCTCGGTGTTTTGGAGTCCATCTTCACTCTCTGGTTTTTTTCTTCTTCTTTCACGTTTTCCATTTCCTCTCTCTCCCCTCTTTAAATGTGATGAGGTGTCAATTATTGGTTGATTGTGATTAAATGCAAGTTTTTGGTCACATGACCAACTAAGAATTATTGAAGAAGATATATTACACTATACAAAAGTCAATGGAAGTTTGAATTTAGGATTCTTCACTTATTCACTTTAGTCAAATAACATAGCTAGTAACTAAAATCTCAGATTTTAAGTGTGAATAACTAGAGAGTCGCATGTTCACAAGTGCACCCTGCAATCGTATGCTCTTGCAAGTAGAACTAAGTTATATAATTATAGGACTACACTACTGTAATTATTGAATTATGGAAACGACTTTCCTTTTCGTGGCATTAGCTGAAAAGTAATTTTAAGGATAAAGCCATTTAGATAGGACTGAAAACTAAAAACAACTTCGAGTTTAACGGAATCCATTTAGGGTTGACCTAGTAGTTTGGTTTGAGATCTTGAAGTTTGCTCTTTTTAAAGTATCGGGTTTGATTCTTTTGGTGTCAAATTTGGTGGACATGTCCATTAAATGGGGCCCTACAAGTGGACAGTGGAATCGGTCCCTTCAAATTAGTAGATTCTTGGATCAAATACAAAGATAAAAAAAAAAAATTCCAAATTTAACGTAGTTAATTTTCAATTACCATAATGGTGGTTGTTGTTGTCATTGTAGCGCAAACAATTGCTTGCCTTTGTATAGTTATCTGTTAAAATAATGTATTAATTCATCATCGGTGCATGTCATGAACAAAAAATGTAGTATGTATAAACAGCATAATTATTCATTGTCTTTTGGGAACAAAGTGGGTATTTTATTTTATTTTTAAGAAGGGAACAAAGTGGGTATTAGGTAAAGATAATATGGATTATGTGAATAAGTTATCTTATGCTCAATTTTTATTCTGATAAGGTTATCTGAAAAATTATATATCAATATTTTCTCAAAGAATTTATAAATTTCCATTGGATTCATGCACATATTATATATTTATGAGAAAAGAGATAAGTACAAAAATTTAAAATAATGTTTTTTTAGGGGAAATTTTAAAATAATGTTATACAATAAAAATAATGCATTTGTATATTTTATTGCAATTTACAATATGTTTTATAAATATTTTTGAAAATTAAATAATGTAAAAAATATTCCCTCAAAAAAATGTAAAAAATATATTATATTAGTGAAATCTCTCAAAAAAAATATTAAATTAGTAATTATTGATAAAAAAACAGATAAATAAATATGACGAGCTTCACTACAATAAATATATTCCCTCAAACACGCACACCTTCATTCAAACAACCCGCTTTGGACTAAACCCCACCATCCTTATCATGGACTCCAAATAAAAACCCAACACACGGAGTCACAAGCCTTTTCAAAATTAACCTTAAAAATCAACATTTGTCTATATGATTTTTTTTTTGTTGCCAAATCTACTACTTCATTCATCACCAATACCCCATCCACCAAGTATCATACTACTTTTTTTCAAGAATAATGACAAAAATGTGTTTTGTAAATGTGTTTGGTTCTAAGTAAAAGTGGGTTGAATGTACAGTGATTTTTTTTTATATATATTTATGTATAAGTTAGTTGAACTTTATATTTGTGTGTAAAAATCAATTATAGAATAAAAAACTACAAATTATAACTTGAAGTATAATCTATTTTAAAGACAAAATTAATTCTATTTGAAAGCAACCAAATATTTCAGAATCAATTTTACACATCATAATCAACTTTAGCCCTTATAAAAGTGAAACCAAACATCCACCGAGTGAAATTCATGTAAATCCCACCAATTTATGTATGATTCATTTTCAAAATATGAAACACATACTGATTTTACTCAATAAAAGAGTAAAAGTGTTAAGAGAGTGTCGAAAATAAAGTGTTCATCGTATGGACATTCAGCCCTTTCGTTTGTAAAAAAATGTTTTGATGACTTGCTAAATTATTTTGAAGGAGATTCTATCAAAAAGTAAGTTTTATGAAAATTAGTGTTAAATTTTTTACCACTCTGTATATGTATCAATTGTTCATATCTTTTTTTTAGCGAATAGTTATTCATTTTTTTTTCCTTAAAAAAAAAAGATTCGTTTTTTTTTGAGAGGGAGTTTTTTTTTTTATTTTGAAATATATATAGAGAGAGTTATTCATATCTTTTTGCACAAAGAGAGTTATTCATATCTTAATTATGCATATCATGTTCAATATATAAATCATAAAATTGCCATGCCCATATCTCAAGGAATGTATAATTGAGTATTATACTTAAACAGACATATTCGACCAAGTCAATCAAAATGTGTCTAATGTGCAATCAATTATGTGAAAGAAATCGGTACTCCATGTAGATTTGAATCTCCAGATTAAAAGTATACTTGCAACTTGTAAGATGTATATATATTTTTTGGTGAAAAGTATGACGAATGGTAACATATTAAATGGTTAATTGATCGGACATTGAAGCAAAGAACAAATTAAATTGATCTCTTGCGGTATGCATAAATAAATTAAGAGATACTCCATACTTAAAAAAACATAAATTAATTGGCTCGACTTGCATTACTCCCATGTTTAATTGGACAATATTATGCCTATCATCAAGGATATATACCCTAATAAAAGAACGACATGCCAAATCATTCGATAAGGATTAAGTGGGAAACAAATCGAGAACAGGGTTTAGACATAAGAAACGTGTTCTCTGCATATGCAATTGTGTTCTTAATATTATAATATAGGCTTAATTGCAGTTTTAGCCCTCTAACTTTCTCAAAGTTGCGATTTTGGCCCCCTAAGAAAAAAAACTACAAAACAGCCCCCTAAGTTTTGCACCTGTGGCAGTTTTGGCCCCCAAGGCTGATATTGACTCGGTCTACGCTGACGTGGCACCCTAAGTGAGGTGCCACGTGTTATTTATTTTTATTTTTTTTGCCTTGGGGGGCCAAAACTGCTACAGTTGCAAAACTTAGGGGGCTGTTTTGTAGTTTTTTTTCTTAGGGGGCCAAAATCGCAACTTTGGGAAAGTTAGGGGGCTAAAACTGCAATTAAGCCAATTACCTTTTGAGCTTACATTAAAGAACCTTCTCTTTGCTGGTTTTCATAACAAAAACAGTGTTTTAAAACCTGGACCGGTGATTGACCCGGCCAAGGCACTGGGTTGCCGGTCGGACCAGTGGGCCACTGGTCGGACAGCATGACCATTAGTCCGTTCTATATAAAAAAATTCATGACTTAAATTTCATAACTATAAAATATTTCTATAAAAATATCAATAAAAAGTCATACATAAAAAAAAATTTAACAAGAAATATAAAATTAACAATATTTGATCAATACGTTCCTCAAAAAGTAAATCAATATTTTATAGATAAAATAAAGAAAGAAAAAAAATAGTTTATTTTACGTTAAAAAAAAAGATAGTTGATGGTTAGGAAACAAAAAAGAAAAAGAAAACGTTGCGTGAGCTTCTTTTTAAAAAAATAAAAAAAGAAACAAACTTCGTTAAAAAAAAGAGGGGGAAAAATATATAGATATTAGTTTATTAATTTGGTATTTCGTGTTTCTTAATGAAAGTATTAAATATATATAACTTTTTTTTTACGTTTTTAAATATATGTGCAACTTAGATGCATTGTTTACAATCAAGTGATCTTGGTTGAGTGGTAAGAGTGAGAAATGGATAGGTTTTGGTCCCAAGTTCAATTTGCTCTCTAGGCAAAATTTGGTATTTTTTGTGAAATTTCTTTCAAGCATCAAACTGGTCGATCTGATACGGGTTAAAGCAGTTCACTAGTTGGACCGTTGACCCGTCCGGGTCACTCCAGGTTTCGCCAGGTTGATTGCATATCCAGTCCTATAATCAAACCGAACCGCACACCCTTCCGGTTTCTGGTCGGACCGGTTCGACCGGGCGGACTGGGTTATAAAACACTGACAAAAACAATTCATCTAACGTTGGAAATTCACATTGTTGAACACTACTGCCAGGATCCTAATTCCTCAACAAGAGTGATCATCAAAACAATAATCAAGTATGGGGGTTCAAATTTAAGAAGATGCAAATCGGGTGCTATTGGATAGCTTCCAAGATTCACAGAACAAAAGGCAAAGGGACGTGCCAAAAAAAAATTATAACAATGAAAGCTCAAAATAATCGTTATATTATCGTTTCGTCATTTATTCTACTGTAAATAAAACATATGATGTTTTGAAAATATAATATCTAAAAGATGAAAAATTAATAAAGTTCATAATTCAGAGAAGAATTACCAAAATGACCTAAAAAGCAAGCAACTTACGAGCACAAGAACGCACTATAGAGTTTATGTAATCTGATTTCCTAGCAAAAACCTTTCCAGAACTTTCATTATAACACATATTTGGCTGGCTTTGAATAGAACTTATGTCAGTCTGCAAACATGAACACACAGTGACACAGATGAAACAATCACATTTCACAAACAATGAAGCTGCTCAACAAAAAATAAATACAAAAATGTTACCTCAACAATAGGGCGGTGCGGTTCAGGAAAATAACAGGCAAGAACAGCCACAGCTGCTTCTCTATATGCCAATCTCAGTCTCAGATCTTCAGGAATTTCTGCAGTATCCTCTTGCCCTGTTTCAAATGTTCCTTTTTGCTGCAAATCCAGAAGATTCATTAGATGGTGTAAAAATGCATTAAACAAACCATAAGAAATTGCCCAGTTAGAAAGAAGCTGATAAATCACCAACCCTTTTTAACGCCTCAAGCAACTCATCACGTCCGATGTAATCCAGATCCTTCCTGGCCGTTAAAATTCCAGCTTCATTCCTGTCATTTATTTGTGATCTGTAAGTCTATATTCTGAGGAAGGATTGATGCAGAAATTTCAATCAAAGATTATTTACAGTATATTTTGCAGCTCTGCCCCAGTAAAATCTTCTGTTAGCTCTGCAATTTCCGTCAGTAGAGTATCCTTTTCTTCTTCTGAACGAAAATACTTATTCATGGCATGCACCTAGTTTGCGCCGAAAAAGAATAGGAATTTTTTAAGATATTGAAATACTGAAGGAAGACTGATCCCAATTAATGGTTTTGGGGATAAAATACCTTCAAAATGGCAAGTCTTCCATCTTGTAAAGGTAAACCAACTCTAATGATCTTGTCAAAACGACCCTTCCTCAAAAGAGCAGGATCAAGAATATCCAATCTATTTGTAGCACCTATCACGAGCACCTGAAATTAAAATTCAGTATCTCAAATAATATCTATATGGTCTTGGAATTCATTTAAAGCTTACCTGTGCTGACGAAACTTTGAATCCGTCCATCTCAGTCAGTATCTGAAGTAATCCTTGTTCCCTTTCAGCACCTCCCTATATAATGTACAGACAGTTTAATTAGACGGAACAAGTGAACCCCAATAAGCAAGAAAGGTAAGAAATCATACTGAATCACTGGTATCGCAACATAAGCCAAATGAAGTGCTTATTTTGCAGGAAATGTGATTATATGCTTACCAACAATTAGACATGACATAATTCAGCAAGATAGCACTGAAGGACCAAGAGCATGTTTTTAAATCACATCGGATGAAATTCCAGTTACTGTACCTCATTAAGTTGCTAGCTAATCAAACGTTTTTGGTTCCTACTAGAACATTTACACATTCATAACACATTGCATTCTAGCCTATAAAAAAATATGGTAAAGCTGAACACATGAAAATGTAGTTTTAGTTTCATTTTACCTTATCATATGAACAATCCCAAAAGTTGTGGTGTTTGTAAGAATTAAATGTTAGATTTAAGCACACATATGATGACAGTGGTTTCGGTTCTCCATTCCAAGACCATTTTACAACAATCATCACGAGTTCATGCCTTGTGGCATAACCAAAAGAAAAAATTGACCCAGTTGAAATAGCCCATACCTTAAGTGTCTTTTAAGGTTATGTACATTTCTTAAAAAAGTCTCGAGTGTACCACTTTCTATGATAAAATTAGTTTCATTTACTAAAGTACTCTTTTTAATAGTAGTTAGTGAAGTAGTTAAGTGAGTTGATTTATAAAAAATAAGGGTATATTAGTGGAAACAGATAATTAATGCATCATTGATATTCTAAAATGACAAATAATACGAGACTGACAAATATTCCAAATGAAACATAATAAGAAATGGATGGAGTAATATATGAATGCTATCATTTCTTCTCTAAAACCAGGTGCCCCAATGTCTTGCTTCCAGAACAGGACCTCTATTCTCTTCCTCTGCGTCTTCAGACATGCTGGTTTTATTCATGTCTATATCATAGCAAATGATGAGTTCATTACAAAATGCTAAGGCTTCTTTTCGCTGACTACTCCTAAATGTACCAGTGCTACTATCTAGACATCAAAAGAAATATTGCTACTGTTAGCTTTCTTGAACACTCCCCCCAGGCGGTCCCTTTCAAAATGCTCCCACACACACCTATCATGAGACTTCTGTTGCTCACATATCATTGGAGCCCACCACCACACCATTTAAATTCATCCATTAACCCAGTTGATCAACTTTGATCATCCTTACTACTCCGACCCAGTTTCTATTCTTCTTCTTCAGGACCCATCTCTTGCTCCCATAAATAAAGCATGTACCTTTTAAAGGGCTGCCCATTACAAATGTGTTTTGCTTCCATATGGTGTAAAGCACGTTATCTTTTTAAAGGGCTTCCCATTACAAATACGTTGAGGAACTGGGTAGCTTTACTACATTTGTATCCTTTGTTCCTTTGATTTTTCTAGCCTTCTATTGAAGGAGGATATTTCTGCCAGCACTATCATTCTCTTTGCCTTAATAAATTTCTATTTCTATACCAAAAAATCAAATTCAATATTTTTTTAAAAAAATCAACAATTACAGGCTAAATTCATCTTTTAGTGCAGAGTAGTTCACTTATTTTTTTCTATAAACTTTACACAGACTTGAGAGTTCAAAAAACAAAGGGAAAAGTTGTTTGTATCTTACTCCACCAATATCAGGTCCTCCACGCTTGCTACCAATAGCATCAATCTCATCGACAAAGATTATAGAAGGCGCAAATGATCTTGCATTGGCAAAAAGATCTTTAACACGGGATGCAGCAACCCCTACAAACATCTGGGGTAAAGGAAAATTGAATGAGCCGATCTTACTATAATCTGAAGGTACAAATTAACTGATTATGACACATAAATTGAAAACAGTTGTGCATGCAATATTTCATGTTTAACAGGCATATGTTACCATAGATTCATTCATTCATACAAAAGAACATTGTGGAGCGCATGATCTAGATATAATTAAATAGCACATTGCAATTAATGCCATATATATTTATATATAATTGTACCATGACTGCAAAAAGGATTAGCCATTAGATAATCATTTGTGATGATTAATATGCTAAATCTCAAAACAAAACAAAAAAAGATATGCTTAAGTCTCCAATAAACCTGGTTGAATTTTAGAATAAAAATACATTTTTGTTATTCAAAGGTACAAATGCCATCAATTTGATCCAATAATAATGACATCAAAATGGTCCCTTCATGTCAATTTCAGTCATCAAATTAGTCTATTTTGAAGGATCAATTTTGTTTCAATCATTGGTAAAGAACCAAAATGAGGTCACTTGCTCTATGTTTTATCTGTAATCCCATTCTTCAAAAAAATTAATGATTTTGGATTTAGATTTAGAACAAATACTTTGTTTCGAAGTTCTACTTCTTGCTAACTTCCACTCAATGCAAATGAATATCTTTGTAAAAGAGGCACCTCTACAAAATCCGTGCCACTAGCAGCAAAAAAAGGCAACCCTGCTTCACCTGCGATGGCTTTAGCCAGTAAAGTTTTACCGGTTCCAGGAGGTCCGTGAAGAAGAACACCTTTTGGACAATAAATTCCTTTGTCTTGAAACTCCTCCTCATTCTTTAAAATTCGGACAATCTCTTGTAGTTCCCTCTTTATATATTCCTGGCCAGCAAAATCATCAAATGTAACGCCAGTTCTTTCTTCTGCAGATATAAATTTAGCCCTGAGGGAAAAGCATTATAATTAGATGTTAGAGTATACATTAGTATCACTTGTAAATAGACTCAAGTAAATGTTAAGTGAAAACGAGTCTATGAGTTTCTTATGATAAGCTTGCCTTACAAGTTGTAGCAGCTATCCTTAGTCTGGTATACTATATATATACCTTGTAATCAACTCTTACAATCAATAACAGAATATTATCATTCTTCAATTCAGTTTCTCTCTCTTACCTTTCTCTCTCCTCTAACCGTTTCTCTCTCTCTCTAACAAACTCAAGGTTTATCAATGGAGATTCTCCATTTCTATCATTAGATTCCAGGGCAAAGAGATAGGTTGTAAATGCTTTTATTTTCTTCTATTTTAGAGATATTACAATTAAATTTTTCCAACTACTGTCAAAACATAACCAGTTGTAATGGACCAATCGTCACTAAACCAAATTTCTTATAAAATACAACGCTTGTAAAAATGTTTAAATCGAGATTTCTTGATTTTGAATATATAGGGAAATATATCAAGTGAGAGAAGTGTATTATAACGAGAGGAACAAATATAGACTGTAGGATGGAAATGAACGGTCATGATTAAATAACATACAGTGCACCATGTTTATCTTTTCCGTGATTACTTCCTTCTGGCAAAGCAAAAATCCTTTTCATCTTTGCTCTCAGATCTCCCTATTTTATTACTCTCAGCCAATTCCTATTTACTTGTACCCATTCCTTAAAATTCAACCACTAAAATCTTGTGATTCAAAAGAGAGAAAAAATCTCTGTAATAACTTGAAAGTGCAATTTATTTCCCACATATATTGAAACAAATCACATCCTTTTCGAAGAGATTCGAGACCTCCTTCGTCCTCTGTGAGTATGTGGGTTTCATAAAGTTTACGATGGGTTGAATTTTCAAATGAAAATAAATACAACATGGTAATTCAACAGGTTAAAAGGAAAAGCTTGTTAACTATTTCTCAAATTCAATCACATTTATTTTTCGTACCCCTTTCCAGTCCCTCCATGAAAGCTTTTTCTTAAACTGAAATTAAAGGGAATAGCTTTGCGTTTACTTGCTCTGGTGAAGAAGAGGTGTTTATTTTGGAACGGTGAGGTTAGATTATTGGTGAGATGAAATCCGGCGAGCGAGAGAATAGGGAGGAAAAGACAAAGGAGACGGATGGATTTATGAAAAAAATGAGGGCAGGTGCATTTGAAAGAAAAATCCCAACCATATATTGTAATCTAACGGTTCTAATATAATCCTCTTATCACAATATATATACCCCCTGAAATACCACAAAATATCACAATGGTGAAGGACAGTAAAGACCCAAGACAAGCCAAAATCAGCATAGAGTTTCATACATCAACTATTGTAAAACAAAAATGGAAAATCCAAGTTTGGAAGGAACGGTGTATTGCCCATTTCCCTTTAAGTTTACACATCAAGTTACTTAAAAAAATAATATGTGCAGGACAAATTCAATCCTCTAAATGATTTTTTTTTTTTTACAGTTGATTTATGAAGTGCAGTAGAACCAATGCAGCCCACAAGCTTGCAGTGTAAGTACTTGCAAAGTAACTAAGAACTTAGGATTTAAACAGTAACTGGTAACATTGTGCAGACTAATCTGAATTCAAACATGATTCATGAAACGAACAGAAAGTTTGAGTCTTTGAGATAATTTTCCTAACAGCAACTGAATTATATGTTGCACCTCTTTAGCTACCCATAAGGGTAACAACTACCAAGATTGATGAAAGGCTATACTGAATTTCAAATTTTTAAAAAGTACTGATTGTATTTTATTCTTTCCCTATTTTCCTTATTCCCTTTTATTCTTGATATGATATATGATATAGTACACTAGATATACAACTGTAATCTCTCTTGATCAACCCCAAAGTTCTATGGGTTCTTTTCTTGTACAGAATGTGTGTTTTGCATTATGTCATTCCTAAATGAATAAGAGATTAGATATGCTTGCTTCAAGATCAAACAATGAATCTCAAACAAACATCATAGCTAGGTTCCGAAGTTGAACAAAATCTTCAATTGAATGTACATCGGAAGTTCCTCACAGCCTATTGATCACGAAACAGGAAGTTCCAATGAAAGCTTTTGAAAGGTACATTAATGATTGCCACTCATCAGTTTCAAGTGGAAGAAAGGGGAAAATGCAAGTACATCATATTTTCCTTGCCCGCAAATTGGTTCTAAATTTCTAACTAAGAACCAGCATCAGCAATTAAGGCCAAAGAAAGAGATAAACTTTCTAGCAAATCTTAATTACAAGCAGAATGGCATATCTGAAGCAACTAAAACTAACACCACACAAAAATGAAATTTCAGTCAACTAAGGAGAAGTGGGATAGGAAATAGAGAAAAAGCATTGCACTGACCGACTTTTGCCTAGAGAACCAAGTGCGTGTCTTTTTATGGCTGGCACCTTAATTCGTGGGGTAGGTAGAGGAGTTCCCAAATCACAAGGTATCAACTTTGCATATATTGGTCTCATCAAATTATCAATCCACACAAAAAATCCAACAGCCAGGGCAAGACGCATAGACCATACGACTGCAGTTGCAATCGTTGAGTATACTTCAGCAGGTACAGCATCTACATTAATGACATCAACATTTACAGTTTGTTGATGCAGCTTCTCCCAAACATCATTCCAACAATCAATCGGCATTCGATTAATCGCATGACGCCGAAAAACAATATCCTTGGGATTCTCTTCAGTGCCTGATGTTTTTCCGTTCTTGTAATATGGTAAAATAACTGCAGACACACACAAAAAAAAAAGACAGAATTCAGCAATACACATTCCAACCAGACTGGTACAGCAATATATGCATTGTTCATTAGAAGGAGCATTTCTAAGCATGATAAGATAATGTGAAATAGCTAAAAAATCCCAATAGCACATCCATCAGAAGTTTGTTTTGATAAACATATAAGTACTTATATACGAGCTATTGCTATAATTAAAGATAAAGTTAAGGTCCTGTCTGGATAACCTGCTTAATTAAGCACTTATCATATAAGTGCTTGTGTTTAAGTTACTTCTGTAACAAAAGTCAAATGATTTCACATAAGATATAAGCTGTTCTCATAAGCTATCCTAGAGAACTTATGGAAATAATCTGAAAACAACTTATGCACATGTCATAAGTTGTTTCTATAAGCATTCTCAAACAATCTCACAAGTGCTTATACCAGTAGATAAACTCAAATAAGTCAATTCAAACAAACCCTAAGTCAAACTGCTCTCATATAAGCTATTAGTTGTTTTCATAAGCTGTCATGGAGAGCTTATGAACGTCTCACAAGCTATTTACGGAAGCTCTACCAAACAGTCTCACAAGAGCTTATGCCAGTAAATAAACTCAAATAAATAAGTTAATCCAAACAGACCCTAAATTGTTGACCACGAAATCTAGTGTAGTAACTTTCAAACATGAAGAATGTGGCACCTGATAAGGTTTGCCCATAATCAGAGTACTCAATAGACTTGACAGTATTCGAGTCGAGTAATTTCAAAAAATCACTGAAATCAATCCTGTATGAATTTTCAGGATCCCATTCAGTTCCTTTCAATTTCCCACGAAAAGTCAACAAAGCTCTATTCCATGAAGAAGCCAATACAAGTTGCCTATCTAACTGCACATTAGCCTTCCTCTCAAGTTCTTCCATCTCATCCACCCGTTTCTTCAGATTCTGCACACACAAATTTTCTCCTTAATTCACAACTTGAACACGAATTTTCACCTTATAGAACTAGAATTTCATTTTTTTTTCAAGTAAAATAGACATGATAGTATTGGAAAAAGAACCTTGAAAAGCTGTACAGATTGAGCGTCTTCTTCGTTGGAGGAAGATGTATTTGAAACTGAAAGAGAATCGGAAACATTGGAAGCGGTGATTCTGAGTTTGCAGTTGCGAGTGTTTTTGTATGGGAATTTGGTTCTAAGAAGTCGTTGAGAAAGAGAAGAAAGAGGGAATTGGGTGAAGAAGAAGGTTTTGCGAGGGAATAAGGGTTTTGGGAGTTGAAATAATTCGATACTGTTTGAAATTTGAGGATTCATGTTTAGAAGCAATGGCGAAATGAAGGAAAGGAAGGAAGAGTTTCAGCTTGCCATTGGCATCATATCATATCCAAATCACGCTCCTTACTTTGATTATCTGTTTTTTGCATTTTGGGGTTCTTGTCGGGGTTTATGGGAATGGGAATATCATTATTTATCTACAATTGTGAAATGATATTTGGAAAATTAATTTTAGACGACTTTTACGATAACTTTTTAAATAGTTAACACTGTTTAAATAAGTAGTTAATAATTGTAAAAAAAAAATTGTAGTTAATTATTAATTCTTTTTTAGATAATTTATAAAGTAAGTGTTAAAATTGTCTCAGTTGATAGAACATTTCATAATATATACAAGAGTAAGAGAGTTTGAATCTCAAATAACTCACTTGTGAATTTCTAATCAATAGATTATTTGACCAAAAACAAATAGGTGTCAAAATTCATCCATAGAATAACATAACTTCAATATCCACAAATTTTAATACAAATTTCGAATCTACGAATCTACATATAATTGAACACTTAAACATCATGGTTAACCACATCTAAACTTGTGGTTAATGAGTTTCTTCATTTGATGTATATTAATTATCTCACAATTAATCATTCATTTGAATGGTTAACCACTCAAAAAATTGTCGTAAAAATTATCGAATTTTACGGATTAGTTGTTTAGGCTTCATTTATTACTCCAAGTGAGAGAATTACTACATCATACAGAATGAATGAAACTATAAACAAAATTAATGGCAATTTTAAATCATAGAATAGTATAAGCTTAATAAAAATTTGCAATTGAATTAGTAGTTGATAGGGATGATTTACAACACCCGCCCTAATATTTTATTTCCAACACACACTCTTATATATGATAATAAAATCCACGTAGGTCCTACTAAATTTGAGAATAAAACCCACATAAAGTGATGGCACCATCTTTAGTTGATAAATATAAAATTACAGATAAATTTATATTTTATAGATACATTGTTTGTTTTATTTAAAAGATGATAAATGATTAACTTAATATACAATAGAGATAAAAAAAATATTTAGAATTAATAAGCTATAAGATCAAATACTAGTTCAAGTAGCATCTAAAAAATGCTATAAGTTGATATAAGCAAATTATAAACTAATAGGGATAAGGTCATCTACCAAAAAAATTAACTAAAAGATGATAGACGAGACTAGCTTGTCAAACATAATAACCAAAGATGGGAAGTTATTAAACTTTACAATGTAATAACATCTTGCCTTCCGCAATGGCCTCACCTGTAGACTAGAGTTCATTTCGGAAGCACATGGGACGGGGGTATTCTATCTATGAATTAGTATATAATGTCGATGGCTCAATGCTACTTGAAGTGAACTGTTGTACAGCTAAGGAGTTAGGCTGTCATCACTGTGGGTTTGTTGTTATGGGTTTCCAAAACCCCTGCGACCACATTGGTTCAAGGCACACGCAAGGAACCACCCATGTCGGAAATGGCTAGTTACAATTACAGTCTATCTAAAACAACTCCGCATATAAACAAGACCTTCCAAAAGTTTTAGATTGGAACTGGAACTGCTGTATGGTTTCTTTTCACATTCTTTCTAGTTTGTTTCTCGAACCACATATACACTCTGGGTATGGATTTTCATAAAAGGACTCTTCAGTCCTGAAACGTGCCCGGCCTTTAACTCCCGGTAATGAACCTTGTCTTTTCCTTGGAGCTCCTTGCCTGCACATACGATTAAGAAAAATATGGAAGTTATTTTGACTTGAATAATTTGCAAATTGAAGTCAAGAAGAGGTGAAAGGGAAATAATAGATGAAACGGAAGGAAATATATTACAGATTCAAAGGCAAAAAAAAAAAACTTCTATGTTAAAGAAAAATGAACGATTTTAAAGTCTAATCATCAAATCATTCATAATATGGTCACAAATGAGGGACTAAAAGGAGAGGGAATCTATTGAGCCCAAAAACATGATTTAACATTTAGCAGGAAACTGACCTGTTCTTGTGCATCCGCTGCACCATATGTGACAGTGCCGCTCCTTCTACTAGCTCTCCAGTTTCCAGCTTATCAAATATTCCAACAAGTCCTTTCCTGAAAATAAAAGGAATAAGAAGATTAAAGAGATAAATTGAAGAATTAAAATTGTCAAGGCATTTCCTCTCGGTGGTCCAGTTTCTGAACTATCAGAAACCCAAGTATTTCTCTACAGAAGCAAGTGAAATAATGAGACGGTAGATTATTTAAACTTCCATAGCATATATATATATATATATATATATATTTATATGTCGATATATGCCGTGTAACAAAAATAAGGGTTTATATACTAGCGGAATCAATATAATTGGAAAGGGAACAGATGGGGAATCCCATCAACTTGTATCATAACTGAAGTAGACAATGAAAGCTTGAGAAAAGCTGAATACGATGCTCGACAAGCTTGAGAGAAACTTAGATGATCGATTATTGACTTTTTTTAAGGAAAAAACTTAGATACAGTACAATAAGTGCTGTTTGTACTGTTATACACTGAAATTTTACCAAAACTACCTAAACTACTTTCTCCTATTTTTAAGGGAAACAATTTTGGTGATATTTTTATGTGCAATTAACAAAGCACGGTATCTATGGTACTGTACCTAAGTTTGATCCTTTTTTTAATCATGATTATTGACTTGATTATAGAACACTGGTGGAAAAAAATAACTACATTTTGGAAAAGACAGGATCAAAAGAAACGGAAGGAAAACAAGCCTATATCTCTATAGGTAGTTCAAAACTCATATGTATCAACATTCCCAAGAAGATTCTACAATTATAATTTCTTGAATTGAGTACCTGTCTGGGTTGATTGTTTTGCGGTGATCTAAGAACCTGCGGTGTCCCTCAACAGCTCGTGCCATATTTCCCGAATAAGATGGAACAAACACATCACTCTCTACAGAGATTATGTAATCGACTGCAGCATTTTGAGATGCATGATTGGTGAAAGCTTTTAGCTCTTCAGGAGTTGCAAGAGATTCCTGTTAACATTTATCAATCACTTAATCAGGTGAACACTGCGCCTCACCCGAAGATTATGAGCTATTTGAAGTACTTGTTAACACAGTTCGACAACATACTAGTTTGCACACCTTAGAGATTAGATTAGGGAAGCGGGAAGAGAGCTCTGATAGATGAGTATTACCACCATAGATCTCCCCTGCAGCAATGTATATCGGTGTTGATGGGGGAAAGCCAAGAGCTTGAAGAAAAATGCCAACCTCCTTTGGAGTCAGTGGACAAAATCCTCCAATTCTCTGTTCTGTTGAGTTTATCTTTTTTACTTTCCAATAATTTGTAGTCTCCCTGGAAGAATTGAAACAAACTTTTCTTAAAAATAATCAGTGGAATTGCTGAGCATAGATATTTCTAATACATGGTAGAATGATTCAGCACACATATAATAACTGATCTCACCTTAAAATTCTCAGCTCTTCAGATTCTGCATCTGTCAGACCATAAGCACAACCAGTAAAAGACAGCATATCTTTCTCATATCTTAGATGGAGAGCAATATATCTTTCCCCGCGTGATCTCAGCCGATCTACCAACCTCTGTTTTTTAACCGTCATGTATGCTCAGAACCTAATTTACCACGAAGCCCCACGTAGACATCTTAAATGCATCAAAAGTGAAGGACATTGTGATCCTGGGATCACATGCATCGTTTTCTAGCATGATGTACAGAAATATTGGACTTAAACTGGCAAGGTTTGAATCTAACTTTTCAGCATCTAAAATATTTAATTTGCCATGCATCCATGTGCCCTCAAGAAAATCCTCTTAGATTAAAACATTCATTCAATGATAGTAGCGACAATAGTCTGAATCCTTTCTTTCTCCTTTGAAGTACAACTTTCTTAAGGATTTCCAGTTATTATTTAGGCACAAAATGGAAAGCAGTTCATTTTAATTTGTATCTTTACATGTCACCTTTTTCATTCTCCCTAAATTGCTTCATTTAAAATGCTTCAAAAAATGTTAGTATTATAATTTAATATACAAAAAAAAAATGTGAGAATTGAATTTCCTCTTTAATCTCTATCCCAGCATTTTATCAGTTACTAAATCCCAGTATGATGCACAGATGATATTTCTATGGCATATATAGGAGCATAGCAGTTGCATCGAAAAAAGGCCAAACCTTTCCTAGATTCTCAATAGGAGGAGAAAATCGAAGTGCATGATACATCGCACGGCATCTCAACCTCTGGATGTCTAGAGGAAGATCATTGTTTGCAAGTCGAGAATCTGATTTGGCAACATGAATCACCTGAAAAATCAAAACATTATTTGCTTAAGACATTCAGACTACGAAATGTGTAGCACAAAGACAAAATGTGAAAAATCAAATCTTTGAGAATGGATATTAAGTTTGTGCATGCCCAGAAAAATCAAATCATTGTTTGTGGTCCTCGCTGCCTAAAATGGACATCTTTAAAAACATGTTGCATTGCATTGCATTCGAAAACAAAGCAATTTAAATACTGGCGAACAACAATTCTGGTATACACTATACAACTATAATATATCCATCTCTTATTGCCATTGCAGCAATGACAGCATTAACACAGTAAAGGATGAGCATTCTATATTCTTCTAACACAAATAAACTTCCCCGTATATTTTGCCACACAATATTAACTGACTAAAACTTTGCAATATATATTACTAAGTTTACTTGATGGGGTAAAAATATCTCAACTATGCCTATATTCATATTCATGTGACAAATATTTAAATTGAGCTGCCAGCCAGTCTATCGCCCATTTCCTTTTCACTAGGTCTTTGTATAGGCTAAAGAAGATTGGAGCACAAAGGTGTCTCTGGTGAGTGGTGACCGGTCATACTGCTACTTTTCACAAATAGAAATATTCAGAAGCAGAGTACTAATTTTCACAGGTAGCTATTAGAGATAAAGCAAGCTAAACTATGTTTACTAATTAGCAAGTTTTACAATGAAGCTTTCTGTAGAAAATAAAAACCAACAAAAGTTGTTCATCGTAGCGGAAAAACTTGAGTACCTGATAGTCATTCCATAACCTTGTCATCTCTTCATAATAACCAACTCCAGACCAGGAAGTAAAGTGTTTCCTAGCCCGAGGGGCAGCTTCCAAGTTCTTGGGAAGTTCCTGAACAATCCTGATATCTCCTTTCAGGGATTCAATGAAATGAAACTCATCAAATACATCTGAAAATACACTGTCCACATGCCCAATAAAGAAGATAACATTAGAAAAGGTTGAGGTATGCTTCTAAGGAGCCAACTGATGCTGAAATAGAGTATACCCAGAAATACCTCGAGTCTTGCCAGAATGAACGTTTATCCAACTGAGGGATGACTAAAGTTGCATTCATTATATGTGCCACAGCCACCATGTCTGCTATCTATAGCAAAAAGGATTAATTACTCGTGTGCAAAAGAGGAAAAAATATAAAAACTTATAATTAGAACAAAAGTTGGCTTCACACTTAGTCACTACCCAACCCTAAAGAAGATGACATGAACACAAACCAAAATCTGTAGGGATGAGACAGCTTAATCTGCACTACAGCATAAATAATGTAGTATGTTTGTTTACCGTATGCAGAGAACTACTGAAGTTTTGGCATAAATTGGGAGAAAAAGTTATCGTGTTCATATCTGCCAGAGGGAAAACAAGGGGGGAAAGAACAAGAAAATGAATATTGAATTCCCATTATTTCATGCCAAAAGAATAAACCCAAAGACCTATTTTGATACAGGAAATTTGAAATAGCAACTCTACAACATGTATTATCATGTACCAAAGTTTTGAAAGTGTAATTGAATGAGAATATATGACTGCATACAATTACAGACATAAGAGCATGAATTTAGCTTTTAATTTTATATAAGAGTACATCTAATAGATGTTGCGAGAAAGTCAGAAACTACTTACACCGGTTCGCATTTGATTGAGTCCACCATTACTTCTAACAGACAGATAGCGATCAAATCGTTGGACACCTGATGTAGTAAAATGTATTTATGAATTAGCACGAGGGACAAAAATCTCTAAACAATGATAGCAAGGCTATACTATGCTCGACAAACAAACATTCACAGACTTTCTTTTAATGATTGAAACACAAAACCTTGAATAAAACGAGCAAAAGCGAGTGAAATAAGAAAATCCAATTCAACATGAAGCTATAATATGAACCTTTATATTTCGCAGTTGGCTTGACACAAGGGTGGAATCCATGACTGTTAGGAGAAACCCAAAGCTGTTCGTCGTCCTTGAACCTAGGTGGCTTTGGCACCTGTAACAAATGCAACAGTTATTGAATTGAATAAGTGAGGATCAAAAACGAAAATTGATGCCTGAATTTGAATAATTCCAACAATAAAATCTCTACAAACAATCGCATACATTGTTCACATGTGTTGTTATGCATTCTCCATTATCAAAACTGTTAAATGGATCCAATGCTAGAGTTCTATAATGTAAGCAGAAATTGCCTCAATCAATAGATGTAGAGTTTAAATTAGTTAAGAGAATTTCAATAATCAAGATTAATTAATTACTCTTAATTAGCATAGGATTTGGATCTAATCGAAGATTTGATGTGTACCTCGTGAGATCGAGAAATGTGAGGATGCGGTTGATCTTCTTCATCGGTGATGAAGGTTCTTACGTATAACAAGAAGATGAAGATGGAGAAAGCGAAGACGAAAATGGTGTAGAAAGTGATGATACTTGGAGATAGTTTTCTGGTATGAAATCTAGCCATGAAACCTCTGATATACTTGGATTCGTTCTTCTTCTTCACGCTGCGATTCAGAAAAACCCGTGTCTGCATCAATTGAAACTAGACACCGTTATTACACAGTTTTGGCACACTCTTGCTATGTATCAAATCGCTCAATTTGTTTTTTCCTTACACTTGTTAATCTTTTTGTTTTTTTTTTTGACAAGAACACTTGTTAATCTTGTTAATGTTAATTCACCCTTAAAAAAATGTTAATGCTAATTCATTTGAGTATACGACCATATGGTTAATGAGATATTCTTGCATGAACTCTCACCTAACACATCATTCTTACACCCAACCAATAAAAAAATGACACATGTTATTAACTTTAAAAAATGTTTGATTTTAATTAAGAAAATGGAAACATAAATGGTGGTGGGTAGTTTTTGTCGGTTAAAGAAAGTGGAAAATGAGAGAGAAATATTAAAAATAATGAGAAAAAATTCTGATATTAATTCTTTTTATTATTTTAATGAGATGTTATATTTTAATTGATTGGTGTAAGAATGATGTGTTGAGTAAGAGTTCACGTAAGAATTTCTCATTGTTAATTTGTCAAAAAAATATGCGTCATAAACCTTTGTTAGACATGTATCTAATCAAATCAAATCATATCATATACATTTTTGTGAAAAAAGTTTATGAATTATCTTATAAAAATAACGTTATAAAGTGATTTGATTGAGTACATGTGTAAAAAAGTTTTACATTGTGCAGATTAAATCATATTTTAAATCACATTAAAATTTTTGGTTAATCATTTATTTGAATTAACCATAATTTTGATCTTAAAATGAATTAATCATTCATTCAATTAAATTAACAGTATTTGTATTTTTAACGTAATTAACTAAATGTCGCATAAGTATGAAAAAAATATGAATGTTTAAATGTCACTACTATAATCATGTTATTACACGTGACTAATCTTCGTCGAAAAATTTATTTTCAATGATGCCTTTTCATTTAACTTATTTTCGTCCATAATGTTCAATCCTAGTATTAGTATATTATAGCGTAACAAAAAAATACTAGTATATTATTAAAGGATTTGAATCCTTTCTCTTTGAACCTAATACTAGTATATAATGTAATATAATAGAATATAAGCTTATACACGCAACAAATGGACAACAAAACATAATATCTTTATTGATCAGAAAACTTTAGTTTTAAAAAGCAATACATGACAATCTCTTGAAGAGAATTGTTACATGAAACATATATATAGATAGAGATGCATAGATATATAACAAGCACATATTATAACTAGATAACACATTACAACTACCCATAACTCAATTCTCAACCAAAACTTTAATAACTCTCGATGAAATTAAAGTGCAAAAGCTTCTTCAATAAATGATATTAATTGATTATGCAGATTAAGAGTTTGGTTGATGTCCTCTGCAATTGATTCTGCATCCATTTTGACTCCCCACAAGCCTCTCCTTGCTAGTCCTGCACAGTATAATCCATGATCCCCCTTCCAATGGCTCGGGTAAGCATTTTTCGGCATCCCTTTCTCATTGAGAGCATATTTGTAATCCTTTGAAAAAGTACATAAAATAATAATATATTAACTTAGAGAATTAGAAGGAACATGGGAATAAAGTCCAATGAAAAAACACATGCAAAAGTGTAAAAATATGAAATGTACGGTGTATGTATATTGTAAGGGAGAAGATTATCCATTTTTTGTCCCTTTATTTTAATTATGACATATACCTTAAGCCACACATTTGCTATGCTTTTGTAGCCAGTCGCGAAAACGATTGCATCAAACTCTTTTTCCATGTTGTTTCCAAATACAACTTTCTTTTTCTCAATTCTCGTAATATCTGAAGGAACAACCTATGACATCCAAATCCAAAGTTATGTCACATTCATACCTTAATGAAAGTGTTATAGGCTTGAACGAATTATAATTTAGTTTTAATAAAAAAAATCACGAATAATAAATATCATGAAGTGCTTGTGTTGATAAAAAAATGTATTACACTCTATACAAAATTATTAAATTATACTATAAAGTAAGAATACTTAAGTTTGGTGTTAATTAATCATCTACATAAGCATGATATTAATAACTAATAAAGTACCTTTATAGATCCCTCCTTAATCTTTTCTATGGTTCCAACATCAATAACTGCAGACTTTCCTGTCACGTTTTTGAGTTGTAAAGGTCTCAATTTGGGACGATAAATCCCATACTTGGACAAATCACCATATTTTAGTTTTGCCGAAAAAGTAATGATAGCATCCACAACATCAACCGGCAAATAATTCACCATTCGCATCCCTTGACGAATCATTTCTCTACTGAAGACATGAAACTGGTATAAAAAAAAAACTTAAAACAATCAATACTACAAAACACATGTTTTCATTACACTTTCCATGCATATATTTTTTTGATATTGACTTGACATAAATAATATCAGCATAACAAAGTTCAACTATCGAGTCAATATAATGGAATTCAACTTTACATGTCACCATCATTTTCAACATTATAGACGCTCGTTACCACACTTTTCAATTAAATGATTTTAATATGGATTAAAAAAATAGTCTAAAAGTGAACTCTTACATTAGTTTAGTAAAATAATACATTCTTCCACATTTTTTATACAAAACTTACTTTTTTTATATCCATGTTAGAAGCACCCTAAATCCTTAAAATAGTTAACATACCAAAATATTGTACAACGTTGATATATCGAAAGTTATGGATATCTAACTAGATAGGTCTAACACAATCTCAACAAAAAAAATATATTGAAAAAGAATAGTTGAAATTATATTAACGAATAATCGTCACATTGAATCAAGCAATTTATATGCATTGCTAGATTAAAAAATGAGTTGAAAATTTGATAAAATTCATCTTTGTCATTAAAATTTTAAATAAATAAACAAAAAAATAAATCAATTTTCTATGTTCTCTAAAAAAAACAATTGTCTATGTGAGGAGATTTATATGTATCCTTACGCTTAGGGATACAAATTTAAATTATTTCATTGTGAATCATATTGTTGCATGAAAAAAGTGAGTTAGAAATGTTATTTACCGGACTTCGAACGACAATAGATGGGTTAGCACCCCAGTTATGGAGATCATAAGCAATCTCCATTCCTGAGTTACCACACCCAACTACCAAAACCTCTTTTAATTCATATTTTGAACCAGATTTGTAATATTTCGAGTGTACCACCTCTCCTTCAAAGTCATCCATTCCAGGCACATTAGGAATATAACCTTCACTATTTTCGCCGGTGGCGATCACAAGAAACTTTGCCTCATAAAATTCCAATATTCCTTCTCTAGTATTCTTTGTTTCAATCGTCCATTTGTCTCTAACTTCATCATACTTAGCAGACTCAACTGTGCGACAATAATGGGGTTTTATGTTAAAATGTTTGACATATTTGTCTATATATTGAATGAATTGGTCTTTGGATAGGTAGGTTGAGCCTGAGGCTGGGTGAGGCATGAGGGGTAAAGAGCAAAACTCACTAGCCAAGTGGAGGTTCAAACGATCATAAGCATTTTTTCTCCAAAGAGAAGCACAACAATCTTCCTTTTCCAGTATGATATGAGAGATGGAGTTTTGTGTTAGGCAAGTTGATATTGCTAGGCCAGAAGGACCAGAACCTACAATTACAATTGTGGATTCTTGCATATTGTTGTTGGAGTAATCCAGGATCTAAGTATCTCTGATATGTTTGTTTTTGTTAGACTCCAATATGTTTAAGCCAGCAAGAAGTTGTATAATTTATAATCATGTATGGAAGCATAAGAACATGTATTGATGCATGAATGAAACACAAATATTTTTGCCCGTGATATTTTGGTTGATTTTCCATTCAGAGAATTACTACGTATGATTCTAGTTTAAAAAAATTGCTATATGAAAAATTTGTACCGTTCATGTATCTTTTCGATAAAGTGTATCGTTCATATTAAAAATGGTAAAAAATAATAAAAATAAAAAAGGAATAAGGTTGCATACATAGTTTTTTCTAAAGGGCATATAAAGTTTCTTTATAAGCATTTGTATATATATATATATATATATATATATATATATATATTTAAAAA
>Ga0228711_1001319_pt1 | contig 35999 bp, 14 predicted proteins | sample MedpolnodulmetaG_2_FD_177996 | JGI IMG/M metagenome (GOLD analysis project Ga0228711, IMG submission 177996) | Root nodule microbial communities from Medicago polymorpha collected in Santa Monica, California, United States - brown nodules | ecosystem: Host-associated > Plants > Roots > Nodule... | reverse complement strand
GTACTGTATAATTACTTAAAAACTCTTTAAATTAATAATTATTAATTTATCGATAAATTAATAACTCTCTAAATTAATAAATTTCTCTGGTCCTGACATTATTAATTTATAGAGTTTCTACTGTATTCATTAATCTTGTGTCCTAGCAAAATGAATGATGCCTATCCGATTACATCACCAGGTTAATTTGCATTGAAGTATTGGTTGATGGAATAGTAATGCATTTACTAACTAACTATCGACTACCTACTTTATGCATACCTCACCATGGTGGTGTCTGAATTGATAGCCGCAAAAAATATTGTGTGCATTTTTATTACCTCCAACTGCAAACATGCTATTCCCATCTGCCTAATTAGTTGGAGAAATGAAAAAAATTCTTAGGAAAGGAGGGTCGACTATGAAATGGAAATGAAATTTTTGTGTCAAAATTTTACATAATTTTCTCACATAAATTATATACTTATCTTCCTTTTTATAAAACTATATAACAACCGTAATAAGAAGAGCTATTCTCTATGAAGGTCAAATCCTTAATATGTCTACGTACAAACACTATATATTAGTGGTTTATGAAAAGAATTGATCTTCCTTTTTAAAATTGTATACTTATCTTCCTTTTTAAAATTGATCTTTTTTTTCGGGAAAAAAAAAAGAATTGATCAGTTTGGTCAATTTTATTTTTTATGTTTCCCCTTTGACCTAGGTGGAAAAGAGATATATTGAAACCCACCATAAGTATTTGGGGGCGATTTCCCATAAGCAAAAGCAGCTACTGAGGCGGAAGGATAAGAAAAGGTTTGAACTTGAACCCTAGTTTCCATCAAGCAAGATGGACCGGGAAGAATCTATCTATACTCGTCGGACAGAGAAGACAGGGCTATTACTGTTGCTACTATGGTCCGCCACCGACGCCAAAGGTGTGAAAAACATAATCATCTTTTAAAATTATTTATTTTAACTTTATTATTCATTGGCATATTTTTAAATATGAATATATTAGTTTTTAAGAAAATAATAAAGAGGATGTGTTTTTGATAATTTATGAGATTGAAAAATTAATTAAAACTAATACATGGTGGAGATAGCTGATTGCATTCTAAGACAAACAAGTTCCACTAAAACATGTGCCCTTGTTTTGAATATTATACCATATACTTCTGCATTCGTACACTCATCTTATATTTTATGCGAATTACCTATTTATTTTTTTTATATATATATATATATATATATATAAAAACTAAAATCCTTTCCTTTTTCACTTTTTCTTAGAATTTTTTGAATATTTCTGGTACACAAAGAGAGAACGAAAGCGAGAGGGTGTGTAAGTGTATACATACACACGAGAAATTTTGTTTGCGAGTTTTGAGGGGAGGGGAAGAAAAGGCTTAGGAGGGGAAGAGAATGAAGAAAGGAGGGAAAGTCTTTCCCTTGTTTGAGAGTTAAAGAAACCAAAAGGAAAGGAGATGGAGGACTTATGTGATAATTTTATTATTTTACCATTTTTTTTCTCTTAAAATCAATACATTGTGATATACTTTATAATTTATCTTGTAAACTATAATTGGAATATTGAATTATTACGAGGATAATTGTCAATTTGTATGTTTAACTCCCCAAAATCCCCTAATTTGGAGGAATTTTAAAATTGGACAAATGAAGCCTTCAAAACCTCCAAAAACATTTTCCTATTTTCTTAAAACTCTCAAACAATTTACCTCTCTCCATACTCTTTTCATTCCCTTCCCTTCCTCTCCAAAACCCAACTCGTAAACAAAGTCTAAATAAATTTCCCATTTTGAGGATAAACTTATTCCTATTGTTCCGCGGCAATTCTGGTTTAATATATTTCCCGAAAGAGTAATGCTAATGACCATCGCTCAAACAGTCGCTTTTGACTACTCTCCCAACCATTGGGCCAGCTAACAAACTTTAAAAAAAAATGTCAACCAGCTTGGTTGTACAAGTTTAGAAACACCAGTTCTTTGTAAAATAAAGAAAAAACTGTTGTTCTTCAACCGAATGGGTTCAACGTTCAAGGAGACACTAATGGGACTTTTCTTTGTCTTTCTCAAAAACAGTACTAGATATAAAAAATCAAACACCTCCTTTGTTATTTCTAAAAAACACCACACGACCTGCTTCTTATTTTTTCACATAACATGGCTTCTTTTATCTTTGCATATTTAAAAATGGCGCCGTTTCCGGAAGGAAACTTGCATATGTATCCTACGGTAGGAGACATTATAAAAGATAGATTTTTTTTATTTAACAAAAATGACATGTGTTACTATTAGATTGATGAAGAACACTGATATTACTATAATCCCTTCACACAAGAGACAAAAGGTAAGGTATTGGACAAAAACAAAATGATATTCATTCAAATTGAGAGTGCATCATATACAAACTCAAAAAAAAAAAAAAAAAAATCTAGTGAACCAGGCAAGGTATTGCATATGACCCTTTGACTCCTTTCCATGTAATTAACTCAATCAATTATTTTTCCTGTGAACCAGGCAACGTAGCTGGTGCTGATGATTATAAGGTGGATTACTTAGGCAGAATCGTCACTGGATTCTCTCTTGAAGGTGGCAAGGCATGGTCTAAGACTACCACTGTCAGTGCCACTTCTTAAATGCCATGACATCATGAACATCTGAATATACTTTTGATATTAAACTGAATTTCATTGCGCCTGTTTATATTGATGCTTACATTGATATTAGACTGAATTACATTGCTTTTATATTGGTTGATAGGCATATTCAAAAGGTAGATACGTTTGAACATGTCTAATAATTTTCATTGCTGATGATTATAATTGCATTGAAATGATATATTTGCTTGTTTAATTGTGGTGTTTCATTGCATATAATTGCTTTAATATTGATGGATAAATATTTCAAAAGTTAGCCACAAAATGGATTCAAAAGGTAGTCTATAGCAGTATTGTTTTGTTTCAGTCGGTAAGGGTAGGTCCTTAAAATAACTCAATTAACGAAGACATTAAAATATATAGAAGTTAAACCTTTCATCACGTAAGTTGTAAATTTGCAATCATTATATTATTTGAAGAAGAAAAAAACCAAGAGCTTGTTTATTTATTTATTTTATTCAAACTCATTAGAAATCAAAAGGAAATCCTAAAAAGAATGACTGAAAAATAAATCACTCTTCATCTCATTCAAATGTTATTTTTTAATTGTTTTGTTCTCTTTTAAATGCATGTTGGTTCTACGTTATTAAAAAATATTTTGAAAGAATTAATCTTGTAAAATTATGATCGGGGAGATAGAGCTTCAGAGGCTTTGAATAAACATTAAAAACAAATAAGTTTTCATAAAAAATATCATTACTCAATCAAAATAAAATCTTATATTTTTAAGACAAAAGTCTTATTTTTGAATTCTTTAATCAATTCATAGTCTGGAACACCCATCACTAAAAACGTAAAGGATGAATCTGCGAATAAACTCACATCACTCAAGTTAATAGCATACAACGACAAAATGTTTACAAATAATGTGATAAATTCTAAGTCACTGAAACACCCATAATTCTGGATCTGTAACGTCGACCCCCAAATCATTGATTGAATCTGTAAATGACAGAAGCTGATCTTTCAATAAGAATCAAACGAACGCCGCAACAAGATGCAAAATCAAACGCCGCACAAGACGACGAACAGCACAACGCCGCACTCAGATGACCAGTTTCAAAATTGGGGTTGGAGATGAAGAAGAAAAAACAGTACGTTTTTTTAATTTCATCCCTCTGCAATTTTGCGTTTTTGGTTTTGGTCCCTCCTTTCTAGCCACTCATCATCTCTCTTGACACATAAGTATGTTTTTGCCAACTCACCCTTCGTCATGTGTGTCTCTGTCTGCCACCACAACGATTTTGTAACGGGAGTTAAGAGGAGAGACTAATTGCAAACGGTTAACAACTTACAATGATGGTTTTGAAAAGAAAAAAAATATACAGGGACAAATTTAAAAAAAAGAACACGCGAGCTTACATGGACGTTTTGCATACTAAGCCTATTTTATACGCTCAAATAACTCATTTAATTGCGATCTTAGCTTTTTAATACCCATTTCTTTGATTATAAATAGATAGATCGATGGTTTTTTTTGGTTTGAGATAGATATTTTTTTTGATAGAGAGATAAATGTATTCTTTTGTCTTTGTGAGTTTAGCTCAGAGCTGGTAAGTACATTGCATAATATATGCAGGAGTCGATATTCGAACCTCAGACACCTCACTTATTCTTTTTAAAAATAGAATATTTAGCTACTTAGATACTTAATTATTATTTTTTTTATGCCAAATAACATAGTGGGTAGAATTCACCTTTCTCAAGGTGAATGAATGGGGTGTCCAGGGTTCAAACCCCGATTTGCATATAATAATGCATGTTCCTATCAACTGAGTTAAACTCACGGGGACAAAACAAAATTATTCTGTGTTAAACATGTTTGTAGTTTTTTTTGGGTAGTGAAACATGTTTGTAGTTTTGTAAAGTGATAAAAGGTTCGTTTAGGTCCCTTAACTTGATTTCAAGTATCGGTTTGGTCCCTTAACTTGATTTCAAGTATCGGTTTGGTCCCATAAGTAATAAAAGGTTCGTTTAGGTCCGTTAACTTTATTTAAAGTATCGGTTTGGTCCCTTCTGTTAATTTAATTCAAAAAAAACGTTAAGTTTAGGGACCAAACTAATATTAATTAAATAAGTTAAGGGACCAAAATGTAACGTTTTTTTCGATTAAATTAACAGAAAGGACCAAACCGATACTTTAAATAAAGTTAAGGGACCAAAACGGACTTTTTATTACTTATGGGACCAAACTAATACTTGAAATCAAGTTAAGGGGCCAATTGAGCATTTAAGCCTCATCGTTATTATTATAACACTAACAAGTTGCAATCTATTCATAATATAGTATCAGCTGCTGGCAGGGATCAGGTTTGTGGAATGGTATCTTGCAATCTATTCATCCTTCCGCATCATTTGTGAAGAATGTTTTATCAATTCTGCAGTAGTTCGATAACCACCAAAAGAAAGTGTTTGGAGTCACCCTATGGAACATTTAGAAACATAGAAACAATAAAGTTTGGAATGATGTGCAGGAATCAACTCAAGACATCTATGATCGAGTTGGATCATTGCTCACCAGTTGGAAGAATGCGCAGATTGTTCGGCATGTCCAAGCAAATTCTGTGGCAACGTCTGTGTGTGTGCAACAGAATAAACTGAGCCCAGGACGGTATAAATGCAATGTGGATGCATCTTTTTCTAACTCTCTTAACAAGGTTGGCATTGGTGTTTGCATAAGAGATGAAGAAGGGCGATTTGTCCTTGCAAGGACAGAGTGGTTTTCACCGATTGTTGATGTTGATTTAGGGGGAGCGATGAGACTCTTGACAGCTATGCAATGGGTTAAAGACTTACAACTGCTTAACATGGATTTTGAAATGGATTCCAAAACGGTGGTAGATAGTGTTCATGGAGGAAGCAACGGTGTCTCAAATTATATGGCCATCATCAATGATTGTAGACACATGTTAGCAATTGATTTAACGAACTTAGACTTGAAGTTCATACGGAGACAAGCAAACGGAGCTGCTCATAGCTTAGCTAAGGAAGCTCCGTCTAATCCTAGTTTTCATATTTACTCTAACATTCCATCTTGTATTTCTGATATTCTATTTAATGAAATATAAAAAAATCTTTTTTTTTAAAAAAAAAAAAAAAAACTCTTACACATGCATTTACACAATAATAAATTAGGCAATTACTTTTTTTTACAGAAAAATTAGTTAATCACTTAATTATTGAGGAAATTATTATTATATTATTAATTAGGTAATGACTTAATAATGTATTTATAGACATTATTTTCTATAACTTTTTTGCTCCGATTTGGTAAAGTGTTCATATTTTATTTTGTCATTATTTTATATATTTTTTCCAAACAATGTTATTTTTATACTTCAATTACGGTGTATCTGTTGTAAAATACTAAAAAAATAATGTATTTATCTGCATTGATCTAAGTCCTGAAAACTCGGTTTATCTAAACTTTTTTATTATAATTTTCTTATTGTCACTAAAAGACAGAACCGACTTCCGACAAGTTTATTACATACCTAGAATGTGGACGTGGACTAAAGTAACACACATGTTTTTGTTCCACACTTATCCCCAAGCTGCTACTTTTATACATTCCCCCAAAGCACAAAAATGCTACTTTATCTTTCCCACGCTTCACTATATTCCAAACTTCTGATCAAAATCCAAACCAATAGAAAATTCTTGAGCTAAAGAATCAAGTTTCTACAATGGCAGAAACTGCAAAGAAGAAACCACACATAGTGATGACACCATTCATGGCACATGGTCATCTCATTCCATTCCTAGCCCTAGCTAGAAAAATTCAAGAAACAACTATTAGCTTCAAAATCACAATAGCTACCACTCCCCTCAACATTCAACATCTTAAATCTGCAATATCCAACAATGATATCTCAATCAATCTTGCTGAATTACCTTTCAATCATAGCCAATATGGTTTACCACCAAACATGGAGAACACAGAGAAGCTTCCTCTAGCTGATATAATCAAATTGTTTCATGCATCAACTAGCCTTGAAGCTCCTCTTAGCTCTTTAATATCAAAGATCACAAAGCAAGAGGGTCAACCTCCAATTTGTATTATATCAGATGTTTTTCTTGGTTGGGTTACCAATGTTGCTAAGAGTTTAGGCACTAGGAATATATCATTCACTACTTGTGGTGCTTATGGAACTTTGGCTTATATCTCTATTTGGTCTAATCTCCCTCATAGGAAAACAGATTCTGATGAGTTTTGGGCTCCAGGTACTACTAAAATATCTCATTTATAATTTTTTTTTGTTCACCACCAATATAAAATCTAACTAACTTTATATATGATACTAGGGTTTCCACAAAACTACAGATTCCACATTTCTCAGATGCATAGATATGTACGAGCAGCTGATGGAACTGATAGTTGGTCAAAATTCTTCCCTCCACAGATAGCACTTTCTATGAAATCTGATGGATGGATTTGCAACACTGTTGAGGAGATCGAGACTTTAGGGCTGCAACTATTAAAGAACTATCTTCATCTTCCTGTTTGGTGTGTTGGTCCTCTTCTTCCATCAACTACATTAAAGGGCTCGAATTCAAAGTCTCGTGCCGGAAAAGAATCCGGCATAGCTCTTGAAGAATGCATGGAGTGGCTTGATTTGAAAGATGAGAATTCTGTGCTTTACATTTCTTTTGGATCACAGAACACAATAAGTGCCTCACAAATGATGGCATTGGCTGAAGGGTTGGAAGAAAGTGAGAAACTTTTCATTTGGGTTATTAGACCACCTTTTGGTTTTGACATTAATGCAGAGTTCAAAGCAGAATGGTTGCCAGAAGGATTTGAAGAGAGAATGAAGCATAGTAAAAGGGGTTTGTTGGTTAATAAATGGGGACCTCAATTAGAGATTCTGTCACACAAATCAACAGGAGCATTTCTAAGTCATTGTGGATGGAATTCTGTTTTGGAGAGTCTTAGCCAAGGGGTGCCAATTATTGGTTGGCCACTTGCAGCAGAGCAAGCATACAATGCAAAGATGTTGGTGGAAGAAATGGGGGTGAGTGTGGAACTGACAAGAACTGTGGAAAGTGTGATTTCTAAGGAAGATGTGAAGAGGGTCATAGAAATAGTTATGGATCAAGAAGGAAAGGGAAAAGAGATGAAGGAGAAAGCAAATGAGATTGCAGTACACATGAGAGAGGCAACAATAGAGAAAGGTGAAGAAAAGGGGTCTTCATTGAGAGCAATGGATGATTTTGTTAGAACCATTTTGCAAGTATAAGGTTCTATGAATTGTAGCATTTGAATTTGAGAAATAAAGTTCCTTATGTCTACAACTCTACATATACTTGCTGATCTACAATCTTTTGATATCAGATTTTGATAATGTTATTACAATGAAGGCAAAGTATAATTGACCATTTGAAAAATGGTCTATTAGAGCATATTTTCTCTTTCAGGTTCAGAATTGAACTTATTACCTAATACCTTTATCAGTTTCTAATGCAAATGAGTCAAATTTTATTTATCTATATATTTTTATTTTTATTTTGAATCAGCAAAATTTATTGATACCAAACTCTAGCAAGACACTTAGAGATGGTGATAAAAGAACAAGGATGCCGCATATAGACGTAACATCCGAAAACAACTGCCACGACACAACCGTAAACAAAAATACGGTGTAACCCCTTCCAAAAGAAAAAAACAACAAACCAAAACTATCCCGAAACTGCGTAAGCTATGAAGCTGAATTCTAATGTAAAACTACAAGATTTCAGTCCCATAGCTATGCCTATTCAGTACTTACACATTACAAAAACTGAACACACTAAAAAACACCCTTCTGCAACCAAAAAGAATGCACAGAACAGCAGCCACTGCAACCTACAGAAGACGGCAGCAGTATACGCGGAACAGCAGAAGCATGCCCAACACCCCAATTGAAAAACCAGAGATCTCCTTGCTAATCACCTACATTACCACTCTATCCGCATATTGGCAGAAGTGCAACCACCCAATTATGGACCATCCTACAACAGCTGCTTAGACCACAAACTCATTTGCAATCCGACGAGAAACAGCAAAACAGCACAACCTAACAAAGTAGTGTTCAGTTACCTCCAATCGAGTTTCTTATCTCAAAATACACTCTTTCGGGTTTCAACACCATTCATTGTATAGGCACGTAGGGATATTGAGCCAACTCAAACTCCAACGCCAAGCCAACACCTTTATTTCTTCCACTAACTCTTCAGCTTCCATCAAAACATTTCTAAAAATTCTATGATTTCTCTTGATCCAAATGACCCAAATTGCGGCACGCCAAATGACCCAAAAACCCTTTCTCAACCTCTTCCTCCTCGTTTCCATACTCCAGCACTCCCAATGAATGTACAAGATTGGCGGCATTAGGAACGTTATACCCAACCATCTCATAAGATTGGACCAAATACCCATCACCACCCTACAATGCAGAAAAAGGTGGTTAACCGATTCCTCCACGGCCTCACAATAAACACACGCAAGCAATCCATCCAGAAAAACTATATTCCACCTCCGAAGGTTGTCTCTTGTTGGGATACGATCCAAAAAGAATCTCCAACTCAACACCACCAACTGCCTTTAGCTGAGCTGGACTCTTCCAAATGGCCTCTAGAACACGATTTAGCGGCGCACTTCTTCCCCCTCTAACACTAAAATCCTTTTCAGCTTACTATAACAAGACTTCACCGTGAATCTACCCCCTCCTCCAACTTCCAACGCCACTTGTCTTCTTCCAATGACAATGTGAAACCCTATAACTCCATCAAATTGTTAACGAGCTTTTCCTCCCAAACAAATAACCTCCACCTCCACAAGAAATTCCATCCCTCCTTCAACTACATTTGAATCAATGACCTCTGACACCTTCGCTTCTCGGTTATTTGTAATAGTAAAGAGTCACATTGTTTAGCAATTATGCCCTGTTTACTTCTAAAGACATATTATTTGTGCTAATTTCACTTACTAGCTACTAAGAAACAAATAATAGATTTTTGAAGTGAACAACCATTCTTTGAACATTAAAAATTGTTTTCATTATTTCTAAAAGTGCATCACCCATAATTAGCATTTCTTCTTCTCTTGATCATAAATCATTTCAGGAGTCTTGCATCTTTTTGCCAACAAGTTGAAATTAACACATTTTAAGAAACGAAAACAGAATATTTTCAGAAAGCAAGGTCATATTTATATATTGATGCTTTTTTTGGGTGATTTTTTTGTGCTTATAATGTGTTATTTCAGTTCTAAGTTACCCTCCACGCTTTTCAGGACAAGATAATCACCGAGTACAACGAAATAAATATCCTGTTTAAATTTATTTAGCATAGGTTTATTATTAATGTAATGTAACAATCTAATAGTCACATATTACTTATGCTCATTTTTTGTGAATAATTAATTACCTTCTTAAAATAAAATAAAAAATTAAAACTAGTAATTCATACGGTAGTTATGTCACCAAACTTGGATATAGCGACTCTTAAAAAGACACTGAACAACAATTATACTTTCTTTTCTCTCCTTCGACATGTTCTTAAACCCATTTCTACTCATTGTAATTAATTGTTTGGAGCTGCAGGGTAGAGGATTTTCCCTTCCTATCAAACAAGTCTTCTGCCTACGATATGATACATGTACAAATATGCAAGAGAACAAATTTTTGTATAGAAAGAGGCTTGCACAAAAAAAAGACACTACGTTATCTAATTCATTTGTGTATCAAATGACCACCACACAGCCATCAAAATGATACATACTCACATAACCACCCGGCTATTAAATGAAACTCAGACGCTTCAGTTTCGACGCTTTTTCGACACAGGTTCTGAGTTCGCGTCGCCCTGCGGAAATTTTGCATGCAAACAAATATTAATATACACAGAGAAAGGAGTTTATCTAAAAAAAATATTTAGATGAAACTAAGTTGAATTGTAGAAACAATATAAGATACGAGTTGACATATCATTATCAAATTATAATGTAAATTTTAACATAGAACTCTAGCCTAGATTTTAACATGGGTGGGTTGGGTAGCTCAACTAATTTGAGCAAAGGGTTAAGGAGTTGGAGGTCCAGGGTTCAAACCCTGGCAAGGAAAAAAAACTAACAACAATTAACATACTAACATTTGTCATTAAAATTTTTTTGTAGATTTTAACATGATTATTACGCCTCCAGAGATGGAAAACTAGTTGGCTTTCTTGTAACATAGTTGGATTTGGATGGTTAATACATTACATTTAAAGATAAATTGATTTGTATGCGATGATGGATGACACACATATTTAGGTAACAGGAAAACTTACAGCACAAGAAAGTTGCTCGCGGATATAAGCCATTGATCGTAGCACAGCACCCAATGCATCCCTGGATACTTGAAACTTAACTTCAGACTCACCAGAAACCCGGGCATTATCAAGCTGAGACAATTGAAACAATTTCAACAAACATAAAGTTATTCAAAGTACAGAAAGCCTTTTAAGAAAGTGTCATTCCTGCACAATAACTAAAACAAGAACCACTATTTCTCCCATAATAATAATAACATAATACCATTATTTTCTTTGCATTTCCTTTTATTCTTTACTACTTCTATTTGGAGGCTGGAAGAAAATGAGGAGTTTTGTCTGTTGTTTATATGGATAGACAGAGAGAAAGAAGTGTATAATTTTCTCCTTTGCTCATTTGTTCAGGATGGAAAAGTGGGGAAAAGATGAATAATCAATGTAATGACTTTTTTACCTTGATAAAATAAACAAATAAACCCCCACATTAAATGATAGATAAATAGATCTGTAAAAATAAAAAAGTAAATTGTCTACTTGAAATTGTGTTTTCTCAACTTGAGATAAAATTGAATGTGGCCCCCACATCAACTTAGTTCCTTCTACGCTATATTCTCTCCATAACCAAACAAGAGAAAATGGGAGACACGGATCAGTTAAATAGAAAAAAAAATGCACACTTTTATATAAACCTAGCAATTATTAGGTCTTACATAATATGCACAAAGATTTCACCTGCAACCAAAGTATCTGAGACATCGATATTTAACACAACTATCACTCCACAGACATTCTATTTGCAACAAAATATGGTTCCAAATTAAAATGTTAATTCTTTCAGTCTTGAGATGCAAAGGAATGAAGCTCAATATTCTATCCTTTGAGTGTTGCTTATATTATAAGTTGAGTTTGGTGAAAACCAATTGCAGGATATTGAAGTCAAAAACCAAGTTTAATGCCTTTCCCTGACATTACAAGTCCACATTCTTGACAGCATCTTCAACACATTATTAATAGCCGGTATAAATATATTCATCTTAGCAATATTCCTATGCCACCAGCCTCAAAGACCATAGACTAGTTCTGTTCTGTTCTTTGCTGTCATTCTATTTCAAAGTTAAAATTATCTACCTCGGCAGCCAAATTTTTCTTTTAAATATAAATCAGCTTATATGTACCTCGCTTTTTGCTTTACATCCCTAGTAAGAAGACAATTGCATTGATCACTACTTTTCATTCCAGTACTAGAATAACAGAGCAACAAAGCATATGAACCGGGCATATTAGAGAATAATGAGTCTAAAGAACAAAATAACATACCTTGAGATTTATTACAGCAACCTTATTAGCTGTTGTTGAAAGTTGTTCCCCGACTTCAGCCATAGACTTCAAAACAGGTCCCACAGTAACCCGAGAGAGATGGAACTTAACCTCATATTCTGTTGATGGACTCTTGTTGTAATCTTGCAACTGCAATTGAAATATGTTTAATGACTGGCAATCCTCACTGTTACTTTGTTAAAATGCTGCGACAGGATAAAAGCAAAGTAAACTAACACTAAAAAAGGACCATGGTCAACCGAATGGCAGGAGTTTCTCAAGTGAAACACAGGTAGCCAAAACTGATTTTAAATTATATCAGGAATACTACTATCAGTTTTTTGATGTTGCGATTGTTGTGCACATACCTTAAGATTGACAACGGCTACTCTGTTCTCTGGATTTGAGGTTTTGTTCTCCATTACCCACGTCATTGACTTCAAAGATGGAAGAGCCACCTACATGACAGAATAAAAGGATTGGCTTAATGTTATGTATTCAAATTTGGGGCCTAACTCATCCTTACAAAACCGGCTTGTAAGGTGAGGAGTGTCTCCTCTTTATAAACTCTTCTCAAGAGTGTTATCTGTCTGATGTGAGACTAAATCCACCCCCTCAAAGCCAACACAATGAAGGTGTTGGAAGCTGCAATGAAGGCAAACCAAAGGCCGCAATTTAGGCGACTAGGGGCAGACCGCAATAAAGGTGGAATTTCCAACATTATGCATTCTATTCCAATCCCAAGAACATATATAAAAAAGCAACAAAAACAGAGATGTTCTTGCCATACCGTGTTTTCAGGTGGACCATCATCTTGCTGAAGAGGCGTTGGGGGCGGACCATCATCTCGCTGACGAGGCATTGGGGATGGACCATCAACTCGCCTACGAGGCACTGGCCGTGGACCATCAACTCGCTGACGAGGCACTGGGGATGGACTATCAACTCGCTGACGAGGCACTGGGGATGGAACATCAACTTGCTTACGTGCCACTGGGGTCGTTTGTGGTAAATTCAGATCAGCCACTGGTTGAACAGGAGCATCGACGTCATTAAGATTAAACGTCGATGTTTCATCGTTAAGTGGCCATAAAAGAGGGGCTGTACTTGTATCTGATGTTGAAGTAGGGGTTTTCTTGTCGGGATCGGAGCAATCATTCCAGCTGAGTTGATGATTAGTTGATGACACTTTGGCAATATTTTTCTTCATGACATCAACTTTCTTTCCACCTTCTCTAAGACCACTCATTGCAGCATCATAAGTTTCCATAGCTACAGCACCTTCCTCAGCATATCTGATGGCTTCCCGGCACAGATTGGCATACCGTGATGTCAAAGACTCATATGCAAGTGATTCACCACCACATTCATCCAATACAATACTGTTTTTTGCTTCCATTGTCCACCGTTTTAAGATGTAGTGGGATGGTATAGTGAATACATTAGACACGGTAAAAACAGTTAAAATGTGCCTACAAAGAATGCCTGAAAACTCAAACATTTGGCATGTACAGTTAGCTCTCAATTCAGACTGGTTTAATGTGACAGTGTATGACTTTTCGACATCATCAAACTTTGCAACTCCAAATATGCTATTCACCCCATCCTCTTCGATTCTGTTGGCGGTATAAGCAAAAGTTTCAACTAGCTCTTCTTGAAACTTCAAAAATATTCTCTGTGTATAAAGCTTAGCAACCTGATTCTCCATTGGTGAAGGTGTCTTTAGAACTGGATTAGTGCTAATTGTCTCAAAATCTGATTCTATTTCCTTTTCAAACCATTTCTCCAAAGCTAGTTCATACTGCCTAAAGAACATTGGTAATGTTGTATGCCGGTTGACAACACCGTCCAAAAAAGAGGCTTCAAATCCTTGATTAGGAGATATTACAGCGAAAAATGAATCACGGAAATATGCTGGAACCCATTGATCACGAGCACTATACAAGGACTGAAGCCAATCATGCCCTCTGAGTTCATATTTGTCTATAATAGAATTCCAAGAAAAATCAAACTCCTCAATTGTTTCTGTCAGGTTAATGCAATTATAGAGTTCGTAGTGAAAATAAGGATGCATGCGACATACATGGCCCAATTTTTCGTGGCCTTCTCGCAAGACATAACGTTTGTTTATGCAGTGACGTGCTTGGGGAAAAACTTGTGATACTGCTGTTTGTATGCATCTGTCCTGATCGGTAGTTATAGAGAGAGGGTGGCGGTCATTCATAGCTGCTAGAAATGTCTTTAAGAGCCAACCAAAAGAAGCCTCAGAATCATCAAAAATGAGTGCACAACCAAACAAAATCATTTGACCATGATGGTTTATCCCAGTGAATGGAGCATATGGCACATTATATTGATTTGCTCTATGTGTTGTGTCCAGGGTAACTGCATCACCAAAATGACTGTAAGCTGTCCTTGATCTTGCATCTGCCCAAAACACATTAGACATACGATTATCTTCATCAAGTTGTATTGCATAGAAGAAACCAGGGTTTTCAGCCTGCACTTTCATAAAATACTCCAGCAGGTCCCGAGCATCCCTCCCTAATGTCTTCTTTTTAATGGGTTGCCTCACATTATAAGTCATCGATGTAGAATTTTTAACTGGATGACTCGTTTTTGCAGCAGCTGCAGGAGAATTCCTAATCTTATGACTATTGTCAGAGGAAACGTGATGCGCATCAATAGATATATACATGACACCAGTTGGAACAAGCCCCAGTCCTTTGTAAGTTTCAGGCATGGTTCTTCCAACACTAGAAAAGTGCTTCACCGGTTGAAGTTTTTCCACCTTATCAGGTACCGCCAGAGAATGGCTATGTTCCTTCACAAATTTTGTAACAACCCACTTATTTTGACCCTTTTGCTCTATCCTAATCATCGCTTCGCAACTTTCAGTCATCCTTCTTTTCAAACCTTCCCTACTACACACAAACTCCCGGAACATATTCGTCCCATCAGCATTAAACTGACCATGCAAACCAGCTTTTGAGCTGAAACCCGACCGTCTAGCATACTCACTATAAAAACTTTTAGCAGAATCTTCAGAATCAAATACCATACCCAAATACGGCTCCGAAACCATATCCTCAGCATGAGATCTCGAGTTTCCAGCATCATTAATTTCACCAAATTCAGCATCCACATTATGTTCCATCGATCCACTTCCTTCTCCGATAGTTATCACATGAACATCCATTACAAACAATGAAACAACTTATACTGCTAAATCATTGACTTTCACACTTAAACGCCAATCAAATAGAAAATTGCATGCATAATCAAAGTTTCCAACGTGCCACCATGTAAATCCAAAATCAAACAACTCAGCTGGTGAAAATTATCACACTACCCAAAACTACAACAAAAATCCACTTTTTTCTCCTCTCCACACTTATTGAATCAATTTCACCTTGAAAATTCCTAATAATGAAATGCAGCAAAACAAATTAATAAACCACAAAAAGTGATTTTCATAACAATTCAAAAAAATCAAAACTTTAAGCTTGTAAGAGTAACATAATATAATTTGATCAAAACCATTTTCACAAAAGGACAAAATAATAACAATAATTCAATAAAAAACAGTAAATGGTTACAGAAATGAGTGTAGAAATTGAAATGGGAAATTGGAAACCCTGACTTACAGCAATGAAAATTGATTTCATAATCTTCTGATTGTAGGTGTGTGAACAATGCGGGGGCAAAACGACGGTGTTTTGGGAAGAGTTAGGGTTTTGGATTGTGAAGCTCCACCGTTGCAGAGTCGGAGAAGACCGTGAGAGAAAGAGAGAGAGTGTTGCATAGCATAGCGTAGGTTTTCGATATGAAACGTGTTAAGTATACCCACGTCTTTTTCACCGTTGGATTTGCATTGGACGGCTGATGTTTGTTCATAGACAAAAACGTCTAAATTTGGATCTTGATTTAATTTTTGTCCTTAGAGGTTGGATCTATCAAGTGTAGAGTGTACCCCACCTTTCATTTATTTTTGTACTTGTAAATGTTTAAATGATAATAATTGTGATAAATTATCCTTACAAAAACAATTGTGACGAATTAATAATTTAGGATGTTACTTTATATATTATTTATCTAAGAATTTTTTATGAGGAGATTGAATTGTTGGTTGATTTTGAACCCGTGTGATGGAATTTTTGGATAGATTGTTGAAGGAATTTGGAGATTTATAAATAATGGTGTGTTTTTTTATGTTAATACAGGTAGCGATTCAATTATGTTTAAAGTTTATCAACGGTTTGTCAGCGTGAAGCAAAGTTTGTCAACAGTTTTATCAATAGTTTGTTAGCGTGAAGCAAAGATTGAAAATAGAGAAAACTTGAGAGAATTTTTAGTAAAGAGAATCCAAATCCGTTTTTGGAGGCCTATTTATCAATAGAGGAAAAAAAAAATAAGAGACCTGACCAAGAGGTTAATCATCATATGCTTAGACTTTCATAAGTAGTCACATAATGACAAATTGATACAATTTTTATACTTAATCACAAATTTCGTAGCTAATATTTTCACCTATATCATCTTAACTTTTATTTTCATACCAAATCTTCGATTTTGGCATTGACCTGTGAGTTAATGGAAGGCTTAATTACACTTTTGGTCCCTTAAATTTTTTAAAGTTGTGATTTTGGCCGGGTGAAGATCCTCTCCATTTCATAAATAAATGGAGATTGTCAATTACTATAGTTTTGAAGTAAATATATGATATAAATGTACATATTTCAAGAATTGAAAACATTAATATCACATATTTACTTCAAAACTATAGTAATTGGCAATCTCCATTTATTTATGAAATGGAGAGGATCTTCATCCATTTTGGCCCCCTAAAAAAATAACTCTTTCCAAGTCCCCTAAATTTACTTTCTGTTGCAATTTTGGCCCTCCCACGCCAATTTTGACTCAGTCAAAGGACACGTGGGCGCCACATGTGTAAATTTTTTTATTTAATTTTATTTCTATTTTTTAATTTTAAAAAAATAAAAAAAATATTTTTGTAATTAAAAAAAAATTGTTTTTTTAATAACAAAAATAAAATAAAAAATTTAATTTGCTCCTCGTCCTACAGTGGTTTCATTCGAGATTCATTTGACAACTTCATCAAAGGATTCCATCATAATATTGGAACCTTCACAACTATTTTACTGAGCTTTTGGGGTCTTTTATTCGGTCTTAAGCTTGCATGTGATCGATGTATTACTTCTCTTATTGTGGAGTATGATTCTCACGTTATTATTCAGATTGTTTGTGGCACTTCAACTCATACTACGACTTTTCAGTCTTTCTTACTCGACATTCTTTATCTTATCCATTTTTAAATTAAAATGTTTCGTTGAAGCATATTTATAGGACGACTAACACTTGTGTTGATTTCCTTGCAAATTAAGACACAATGGTTCTTTCTCTTGGACAATTCTTCTCTCTCCTGGTTCCTCTTTAGCTCTTAAGCTTCAAATTGATATAATGGGGTATGATATCCTTATATTAGCCCCTTAGTCTTTGTAATTTACTTCTCTCATAAAAAATAGAAGATCTTCAACAATGCAAAATTTCATCAATTAAGAGCTTCTTCACCGCTCTTTGTCATAATTTGGTTCAGTAAATCATTCACATATGGACTCCATACTTGGAACAACTAGGTTAGTAACAAAAGATTTCTCTTGCTCCCCTAACCATGCATCTTGCAACACATTTATTTTCCACCCATCCCTCACTCGTCGTTTTAAACCTCCCTTGACCACGGCCTCATGTGAAGTGTGAATGCTATGCCAAATAAAGCTCGGTTTATGACCAAGATTGACCCAAAAAATTCACCCCTTATATAATATTTAACTTTGAAGATCCTTAAAACTATAATATATTGATTGTTTGGTAGATAACTTCATTCTTCCATGTTCCTTCCTCATGGTTAATTGATCACAACTTAACCAATTTATACCTTTTTCATTGCTTCTATGAGATCCTCACAAATAAAAATTTAACATGTGTTGAATCTCTCTTTTTATAAAGTTGAGGGAAGGAGAAAAGAACTCACACAGTATGTCGTTATACTTGCCCGACTGAGTAATTTGTTAGTATGGGGCCAAGAGGTATTCATCAGTACTGGAGCATAAAATTATTTTGAAGTATAAATTAGAGTTATTTTATATGTTGTGGGACAATTCCCCCCATTAGGACCATTACCATACACGTACTTGAAAGAGTTGTGACAAAAGAAGATTTTTCATGTCCAAACAAAAAGATAGACTTAAAAGTAATGGAGCACCACCATTAGTTTGACTATATCTAATCTATACTTAAATACTTGAGTTCATTTGGTCAATACTTGAATAGCTACATGTGGATATGCAGGTAAAGTATGTGTGTAGATAGATCCCCACAACAACTGTGGGACCATTAACTATGAGAGGAGGGAAACACATGAAATCTTACGGAATGATTATAACTTCTGATGAGAACAAAAGTAAATTTGACATCCTCAATTACAATATCAACTGAAATTTTTTGTTGGAACCAAAAGTGAAATTTCACCACAATGAAACTTCGAAACCCAATTATATTGACTCCTACTAAAATAAAATTCAATTGTCAATTAACTTGAATTAGAATCATCGATCCCCACAAATACTCAATCCATCATGCCTCAAAATTAAAAAACACAAGGCAATGAAATGAAGAAGACAAAGAAAAGAATAAAAAATGAAAACACTATAAAGTACTAAAGAGTGATAACATCAGTCTTGGGTGGTTCAGTTGGATCAAAATCATCAACATCAACATTTTTAGAAAGCCTCAACAAGCTCCTCATAGGTAAAATAGCTTTAGGGTTAACATCATGCATTGCTCTAGCAAACAAACACCTACATGCTTCACTTGCTTTCTCAAACAACATTGTATCCTTGTTATTTGGACCCAACAAACAATGTCCTAATATTCTCAAAACTGGTTGCAACAATTCCCATGGCATTGGAACCCTACCGCTCTTAACAAACTCTTCACCACCTTCACCTTCTTTCTCTAGTTCAACTTCATTATTTTCTTCTTCGTCTTCTTCATCATCTTCATCTTCATCTTCAAAATTCTTATACATGTCACCATCTTCACCAGCCCAAATTTTACAAAACTTACAAAAATCAATTTTTGGTGCAACTAGCATTTGCGAGATTTTGCTGTAAAACAACTCGAATGCAATGCCGACGATTCGAGCTCTTCGTGTTGATCGAACAGTGCCATGTGGCTCAAGCAAAGGTGATAAAACAACGATGTCCAGATCAGTTCCACTGTTTTTATTGACTACTGCTTTAGATTCATGATAAACGCTAGGGTGTGACATGTCAGGGATAGTAATCGTAACAGCTTCACCGGCGCGTGAGGTTGTTTCATGCGCGTAGAGAGGTAAAAGAACTGCTTCAAACCCAGCTTGCGGTTTTCTATCCGCGACGCGTGAGAGGTAAACACCGGCAATTATAGGTAGGAAACGGAGGACGGTGAGTTGGAGATCAGCGACATTGGATTGGAAAGTGTCATAGAGCCAACGACAAAGATTGTTGTCACCGGCGCCAGAGCTGGGTTGACGGAGGAGGGTGGCGATTTGGTTATAGATTTCGAGTTCATTGAGGATAGAGAGAGGGGTGGTTGATGAGGTAATGGAGAGTGTTGGGTTGACGATGGTGCAAAGGGATTGGAGTGCAGATTGAATTTTATCTGAGGAGTTTGGGGTGAAGGTGACGGTTGAGGAGGTGGGTGTGGTGGCGGTGGCTTCGTCGTCGGACATTGTGTGGAAGAGAGGGTGGTGTGTTTGTGAAATGAGAGAGAGACAATGAGTTTGTGTTGTTTTGTGTCAATGGTGGTAATGAATAATGAGAGATAAGGCGTAGGTTATGGAACAAAATTAGGATCTTAATTGTGTTTTGATGCCATTAATCATCTCTAAAAGAATAAGCAAAAGGTATCCTGTGCATTTGAATTTTTTTTCTCTCAAATTTTATCTTATTTTTAAGCAAACTATTTGATATTTTATATGATAAATATTTAGTGCTTTTATTTAAATTTTACCTTTAATTATTAAAATATAGCTGCAAGTATATGGTGGACAAATTATCATAAAAAATAGTGGACAAATAATATATCATGATCCTTCTTTCAAAAAAAAAAATCATAATCCTTCAAATAAAAAAGAATTATATATCCCCGTGAGTTTAGCTCAGTTGGTAGAGATATTGCATATTATATGCAGGGGCCGGGGTTCGAACTCCGGACACCCCACTTCGTGGCTCCTTGACCAAAAAAAAAAATTATAATGGTGTCATAGAAAACAATTGTGTTTGTTTGACAAATGTTGTTGGCCGAATTCCAACTCAGCCATTTAAAAAAAATTATAATGGTGTCATAGAAGGAAGAAGAGTGAATGATGTACAAAGCGGTTTTTTTCATTAAAGAATTGTTTTTCCCAAACTTTTTAATCTCTGTTATTAATTTTATTTTTTCCACTTATCACACATCTAAGAAGTGGACTGGGATAAATTGAGGCTTTGTAAATGGAGCAAAGATGAACTCGTTTTATGTCGTAATTTTGCATTTATATTTTCAAAACTATAGTAATGGATCAAATGGAGACAATAAAAAATGACGATGATTTTAGTATCTTATCCGCCAAAAAAATCCCTTAAAATGGAGACAAATATCATTACTCTTTTTTACCATTTTCTTCCTTCTTTACCAACTTTTACCTTCTCTTAACACTTATTATTTCCAACTTCTCTCTACTTTTCTCTTTACAATACTCTTACTTTTTGCCAAGGTTAAAACAACTTTGATATATGATTTAAATCACAACAAACCTTATAAAGTAGTCTCTCTCTCCCATTTTAAATGACATAATTTAAAATTAGGTATTGTTCATATAACATTTTTTTACCTTATTTTTCTACTAATATGTAAAGAAAAAAAAATAAATATAAGATGTTGGATTTGTCTCAATGAATATTTTTAAAATATCAAATTTTCATAATTTTTTTTAATAGATTATTAAAGATATTTATGTTCAAAATCGTGCATTCACACACATGTCAAAATCAACTAGGTCAAATAAGATATAGCAGATGGATGGAGGAAATGTTAGTTCGTAATAATGATCTACCGATAGTTGAACTTATGATTTCATTGAAAGAATAAAAATCATAAAGGTAGGCAACACATCTGCCAATGAAGTGAATAACAAGATACACAAAGATTTGCCAATTTATTTATTTGTATGTAATAAGGCTAAGTCTAGTAAGTTGTTTCAATCAACAATGATGTTTAAACATTTGTCTTTTTACGGACAATATCGAAACATTTGTATCCTAAATTGACAAACGATATTTGGGTTCAATTTTAAATCTCTAAATCCCAATAATCCCAATTTATGATGGGCAAATTTTGCTCTCAAATGATCCTTCTAGGGGGTTTAAATGACCCCAAATATTTATTTATGTCTATTTTGTCCTTGAAGTTACACCTTCTTCCCTTATCTAAAAATGTTAACTTAACTTTTTTGTACACTAAACAATCAAAATCTTTGAGACTAAAGTGACTAACGAATTTTGAACCCAAGATATGTTTTGTGAATTATGACAGTGATGTGCACATTCAGCGATTAAAATGATTGTTTCTCTTATTTTATTATTTGAATGAAATTTATTTTTAGGTCAAAGTAAAAAGTTATTTTTTGTTGTGGACCGGTATCTCTGCGCGCAACTGTAAATGCTAATCCCTCGAATCGTGTATGATCATGATGGATGACAATCATCTTCCCTAAGGCTCAACAATATTGTATTCTCAGAGTTATATTCGAACTTTCAAGACCTCTGGTTAAGGTGGGAGAAAGTATTTATCATCTCATTCAAGTGGTTTTGGATAAATAAAAAAAATGTTGAGTTTTTAGGTTTTTTTTTTTTGTTTTTAGTTGTTTTTTTTTACTATGATATTTGTATGGAGCTTTCACCAACACAAATCTTCGTCGGAAAACCTGACACACAAGGTGGGTTCTCCCGTTCCAAACAATATTTTTCCATACACATCGATCCCTGACCACGCTTATGGTGTTCAAATCTCTTACCATTTGGACCAATCTATTATTGGTCTTTTTGAGTTTTTTTTTAATAAGCTGGTCTTTTTGAGTTGTTTTTATAAAACAGTATGCATATTTTAAATTAAAAAAAAAAAACAAAAAATTCCCTTCAAGAAAAAAATTATATTTTGAAAATTAAGTTAAAAATAGGGTAGGCAAGAGGTGGTACACACATTATTTTTTTCCAACCCACGTCTTGGATCTCATTCATTTAGTTTGAAGTTTTTAGAATATCCCTTCTTTGACCGAATTAACCACACAACCCCTTTCACTCTCTCTTCTCATTCGCCTCTCTTCAGCACTCATCTCTTTTTCAAGGTATTTTCACCCTCTTATTTCATTTAGTTTTTTTTTTTAATTAATATCTTCAATCATTCTTATTTTATTCTCATTCTTTCGCCAAAATTAGGTTTCCACTTCTCAATTATTTCTCCACTTAGGGTTTTGATTTTTTCCCAATTCATGTTTTGGGCTTTGAATTTTCAACCCTTTTGATTCATAGCTTAGAATCCCATTTTTTTATGGCATTTGATTGTCCGCAGAGTATTAAGGTTTCTCAAAATTTGGTAGAAAATCCAGGTATAAGCATAGACATAGTTGAATTGAATCCAAAACCTAATTCCAAAGCAATTTCAATTTCATTCCCTGATTTTGTTACAAATACCAAATCTGAATCTGGAAAAGGTGAAATTTTTAAGGGGAAATCCAAGCTGAATTCTAAGAAAGGAATCAAAGCATCTTTGAATCAATCATCTGTTCCTGGTGATGTGGTTCTTGGTAATTGTCGGTCAATCACCGACCTGCCTCCGGTGTTGATATCTGAGATTCTGAATTGTCTTGATCCCAAGGAACTTGGAATTGTTTCCTGTGTGTCGACGTTTCTGCGTAATCTTGCTTCTGAGCATCATGCTTGGAAGGAATTCTATTGTGAAAGGTGGGGGCTTCCAGCAGTTCCTGAGGCTGCCCCGGATTCGGATTCTGGGGTTGGGGACTCGGTTAAGGATGAAAAGTCATGGAAGGATATTTTTGTGGAAAGGGATTATAGGAGTAAGACTTTTATGGGAAGGTATACTATGGATGTGTTGTATGGACATACTGAGGCGGTTCGGACTGTTTTCTTGTTGGCTTCTGCAAAGCTTATATTTACCTCTGGGTATGACACTGTTGTGAGGATGTGGAATATGGAAAGTGGGCTGTCGGTTGCATCGTCTAAACCACTTGGCTGCACCATTCGTGCGGTTGCAGCTGATACAAGGCTGTTAGTTGCTGGTGGTACTGATGGGTTCATTCATTGTTGGAGAGCTGTTGAAGGTTTGCCCCATCTGTTTGATCTTAGAAGCTCACAACAAAACAAGAATATTGAGTTTCGACTTTGGGGTCATGATGGTCCGATTACTTCACTTGCTTTAGATTTGACAAGGATTTATAGCGGCTCTTGGGACACGACTGTTCGTGTTTGGGACCGGCACTCAATGAAATGCACTGTGGTGTTGAGGCATAGTGACTGGGTTTGGGGACTTGTCCCTCATGATACTACAGTTGTCAGCATATCAGGTTCAAATGTCTATGTTTGGGATACAAATAGTGGTAATCTGGCGACTGTTGTTCTAAATGCTCATGTTGGTAATACTTATGCTTTGGCTAGAAGCCATACTGGGGATTTCATTTTTACCGGGGGTGAAGATGGTTCAATTCACATGTATGAGATTGTTGACGATAGTTATGTGACCGAAGCTCTGCATGTTGCTACATGGGATCCCCACTCTGGTCCTGTGTATTCCCTTGCATTTGAGTTTCCTTGGCTTGTTTCTGCATCAAGTGACGGTAAATTGGCTCTAATTGACGTGAGGAAGCTGCTGCGCAGGAGCAAGCGAGCCATTGGAAAGAGAGCTACGAAGGCAAAGCATTCGGGCGAAGTTAACGTAGAACCTCCACAGAGGATGTTGCATGGATTTAAGAATAATCTCTTCTCTGTAGGTATAGGAGCTGATCGAATTGTTTGCGGAGGTGAAGAAGGTGTTGTTAGGATTTGGAATTTCGCAGAAGCTTTGGAAATTGAAAGCAGAGTCCGTGCATTGAGAGGAATGCGATTAGAGAACAGAATGAGACGACGTAAGAACCAAACAGAGCTCAACAGTAAAGGCGGTAAGAGTGATCAATGTTCAGCTGCGGCCAAGAAGAATTCAGTGACTTGTATTTGGCCGAGTAAACGTGGGATGGGTGGAAAGACGAAGGCATAGTGATCGATGCCATCAACTGCTTCTAAGCACCAATTAGCTCTATGAGTCAGCTATCCTTTTATGTTTTTACGAAATTGATATACGACCAACTGAAGTTTTATTTTTTGTATTATGATTTAATGGTCGGTATTAATGGTAGCAATTAGATCAGACCAATTTTATTCAATATCTATTGCGCATGAATTCCAAACGGTAGTGTTTCTGCGTGAGAATTGGGTTACACTTATTGAGATTTGCCATTTCAAATTTTCAACTAGAATCCTGTATACTGTTATCAGATTTAGTTCTGCTGTCATTCAGATTTAGTTCTGCTCTTATCATTGCCATTTTTTCATTGTCAAATAAGTTGTTGTGTTATGGAGTACTTAATAAATAATAAGATTATTTTTCCTCAATTTTGAAACGAACTACTGTCTGCATGGTCTTAGTGTTGGTACCAACAATTTCAGAATTTACATTTGATCATTAATGGAATGAATATTCAATGCTTTAGTTCCCAATTGTAAAATTATGGTCCATGTTTTATTAGTGAATGCCTACAGTAAGAAGGAAATACGAGACAGTAAAGATTTCAATTTTTTAAAATATATGCACTCTACAATTTCATTTAATTTGTATGTGTTTTGTTTGTGTTCAATCTAACAATTGAAAATGAACAAAATGTCTCTGGAAGTTTTTACTTTGAAATATGACCATCAGGCGTGACAAACATCGATGTATGATTAATGCTTTAGGATCAATTTCTTTCTTTCTTTCATAGATGGGCAAGGTAAACATTATAGTTTTCTTAACATAATTTAAATTAGTAATAATTAAAGACGTTGAATTTTACCAATTGGGTTGGGTCTAGCAGAAGAGGCTAGACCCCCGCAACACAACAAATGACGAACTAGGTACTACATTTATGGTCTAACACGTCTCAAATGTGATTACCTCAAAAGGAGATGACTTTATGGTCTAACCCATGAATATAAAAAAATGCTGCGTTTGCATTTTGATACACATTTTTTAATTAAGTGAATTACAGTCGAAGACTTGATAGGAAAATAGTGCGGGGTGCCTCATTAGCATATCAATTGTTTTCAGTCATTGTGTAAAAATATATATTGGTTGTAGTCATATGATAGTTCTAATTAGATTTTCTGCAAGATTAGCTATATCAAAACAGAGATTTTCAAGCTGGATAATTGCAAAGATCTTCAACAAACAAGGCTTCATTCGATGGAGTCATCTAATAAGTTTCATTTTACATTTTCAATCATTTAGAGAAACGATATAGTTTTTCAACCTACTAGTTAAGGATAATAAATTGTTCTAACACTAAAGAAAATCCCTTTTCGCAAGTTAAATAAGAGACATGTTTAGCATTTTAAGTCTTTGTCAAAGTTAAATACCACGAAATCAAAATGTTGGTGCATATGAAGAAATGCAAAAAGTGAGAAAGCTAATTGCAAACGAGCCTCTAGAGAAAGCTAATTGCACCAGTATGCACGTAGCAAAAGTGAGATGTAACAACCAAGGTAACATCGAAAGGCAAAATGGAAAGAAACATTGCAAGTGGCAAATCAACTAGGTTGTAATAAACACAAGAATCCAATTGGAAAGAGAAACAAAGCAAGAAAGTGAAATGGTGAAACTAATTGGATTTCACTTCTCATCTCATAGAATACGAATTAATATATGTATTATGTTGTCATATGGGCAATTTGATTGCAAACATTCTTAAGTTGTGAGCTAATAGTTCCAATCATCTTGTCATTTTCAATGAACCTCCATTGTATCTATTATCTGCTTTATTGGGTGGTTAGGTGTGTCGTTTTCAAGGACGTAGTTTTCGTCTTTTTATTTTCTTATCTTTTTCTAATGTAACTAAAAAAATAAGATGAAATTACACTCTCCTTTCTTAAGAGAACCTTTAATTACCTTAAGAGGAGAGTGTAATTAATTTAAGCGTCTTTCAATATGATTTAAGGGTAACAATATACAATATTAACTGTCACCTACTAAGTGAGTGATCTCTTCAGCCGTGAGCCCCTTGACAACGCCTTTATAGAACTCAAACACATGACCACCGGAGCATTTTACAATTGTTCTTTGTCCAGGCATGATTGAAATGAAAGAAATTGTAAGAAAAGTATAAAAGATTGTCGTTTGTGATGATCTAAAAAGAAAGACATCTATTTATATAAGGGTAGGTATTTTATTTGTGATGTCCAAATTTATTGCTTTCCTTGGAGTGGTGTCATCATTATATCTGCTATGTTCCAACCAGATGTGAAAACATTTTCAGGCAATGTACTATTTCTCATTTATCATCCTTGATTTTTTAATGCAGAAAAATAGTAACTTTCATATATGTTAAGATTATATATATGGCTTCAGAAAAGTATTTATATTCTCATGCCATTATGTTAGAACAACGACTACTACAATTCAATACAACACACGCAAACATAAAACACACAAGGTTTAATCACAAATATCAGTCAATTGTGTGTGCGTTTGGTTATGCACAATAATTGATTTTTTGAAATTGTTTACGACAAAAAAATTAGTTAAATGTAAAGTGATTTATGTTTAGATGAATTCTAGCGAGTTGAACAATTAATAATTTCAAGTTAGAATCGATTTTAGCATTAAAAAAGAAGAAGTAAGAATCAATTTTGGCTCTCCACAAAGTGAAAAAAACTTGCATTGTGTTTATGTGCATTTGGATTGACGATGAGTTTACCGTAATCATACTATGCCACCTTGTTTTAAGCTTCAAAAAAATCATAGCATCACCGTAATTTACCAAACTCACATTCAATCCAAACATGCACGTGTCAAGCTGCAGAGCAGCTGCGGTACCTTCATGTTGTTCTAACTTAAGGTTGAGAGATTACAATCTTTTGTTCAAATACTATGGTTCAGTTTGCTACACCCAACAAATTAATTATTGAAGTGATTTTCAATAATCTGTTTACAGAAGTTGCACCATGTGCGGGGGTAGGTTCTATCCGACTCGCTTACAAGTGAGAAGACAAATGATAGTTCTATAAGAATGAACACAGAGAGAAAGACCAAGCTAGGTGAAAAAGATAACAAAAAAGAATGTGTAAGTACTTTGTTTTTCCTTTTTTTTGTACCTTTGTTGTTTGATCGACTTGCCATACACTTGTAAGTATACATTTTAATTTGGTTGAATAACTTGATCTATCAATTTAAGTTATGCACTGTTAAGTATTTAAATTACCATGGTATACTGAATTTTCTGTGTGCTTTTGTATGTATATGTGTGATCATATGTTCTTGCCTCTTAAGTCCTTTTTGTGATTTTGTTCAATTTATTTCTTAAACTTAGTTAAGAATTTTTTTCATGCATTTGTAATTGATAATGTGGTATGTTTTCTTGTAGGTTGCATCTAACATCTAAGGGTGTTGATATTAAGGAATAGATGCAAGCAAATAATGTATGATGATAACCATTGAAGGGGCGCATTGTTCAATATGGCTTACCATGTTTTGTATTAATTGAAACTCTACCCTTTAAAGTTTATCAACGGTCATATTTGCAAGTTGCAACTGCAATCAAAAGTGAGTGCAAGCAATCCACTTCCAGGTGAACTAAACCCTGTTAACTAACCAAGACAAATTGAAAAATGTTGAAATAGTTGACAAGTCCAAGTTAGATTAGAGTTTAAATCAACCCACTTGGGTTGACCTACTGGTATTAATTTGGGACTTTAGAGTATGCTCCTCCTCGAAGTCGCAGGTTCAATTCTCCTAAATGTCAATTTAATTTAAGTGGGCTAATTTACCTTCTTAATAAAAAGATTAGAGTTTAAATCAATTTCAATAAATTTTTCAAGTACATATGAAAAGATTCTTGTTATGAGTTATTGTTTAAACAATAAGCCTTGTATATGAGTTGTTATTTAGTTTATGCATCTCAATTAAAAGTTAACCTAAACTAAGATACTGTTTGAACAATAAGCCTTGTTTCAATTAAAAGTTTACATAAATTAAAATTAAAGTTAATCAAAACTAAGATATTGTGCTTTAAATTGAAAATTGAGGCTAAGAACGTTTATCACTAGAAAAAAGCATGATGACAGTCATTTTTCTATTATATTTACCTCCTAAATTATATAAAAAAAAAAGAAAGAACAAAACTTAAATTATGCTGATGAAGTTTGTTGAGAAATGCCAAAAATGTGACAGTTTTTTCTTCTAAAAATTAAAAAGAGAAGTACACACTTTGTCCAGTGACACACCAGAGTAGGTTATGAACCAAGTTGTTTCCCTTCCTCTCTAATCAAATGGGAAAATACTAAAGAAAAACTTTTCTTATCAATTTTGAACTTCAAACTTCATTTGATTGCTAACTTACAAAAAACACTTCTTCAATTTAGACAAGCGAGCTTAAGGTTGAAACCAATAAGCTAAATATTTTGCAAAATTATTTTAGCTTTGCTTATAATTTTGTGCCAAACAAGCACCTTCATTCTAATTGGAATGGTATAGCAGTGACACCAAGTCACCAACCTTAGCAACAAATCAGTTCATGCTCCAAAAAGTGATACAAAACAAAACAAATTGAATTGACAAAGATAAAAGAATATGAGAAGAGGGTCTCTAGTTCATTCTCCTCCTGCAGTTGTTTTGCTAATGTGCATGTTTAGCAGCATAGTTCATGGCCAACAATACACCGAGGAAACAGCTTCAAATGTCGATGCCAATGGAAGAAACGGATCACTTCTATCATCATTGTTTATACTAGGGGATTCCTCTGTTGATTGCGGAGACAATACTCTGCTCTACCCTCTGCTTCATGGTCGTCTCTCTCTGTATCCGTGTAATGGTTCAGATTTCTCTCTTCTTCCTCAACTTATAGGTACTCTTCTTTTTCTTTTCTTGATGATTTATTCCAAGACCTAAATTGTGATCCTTGATATTGCAGAAAAATGCAACCAAATATGATTGATACTGCTAAAATTAGGTCGGAATGTGGTTGCTGAGACATAAAAAACCTTGACTTTGCAGCCACAAATGTGGTCTCAAACCCTTTGTAGAACCATGCAGTATAGTTGAAAAGTTATAATTTGAAAGCATTGCATTCAAACTATGGTAAAATAAATCTTCTTTTACTGATTATAACAATTCCTATGATGGTAAATGAAAATATTTTTCCTTATTTTTTCTGTACACTGATGTGAATGAAAAAAATATATAGATCACACAGAAAAATAGGAATTAATGAAATAGTGAGTGCAGACAAATGTACCTCATTTTTATGCACCAACTTGAAACCTTGGTCATGCTTAGATGTACATATCAGCTGCAATATCTGCAGATTTTTTCAGATTTAATTTATTCCGAGTATAAACAAATTTAAACCAGGCTTGCGTTGTTAATAACATTAATTGTTGCAATGAAATCATCGTTGCAGCTGAGAAGATTGGATTGACATCAATCCAACCATTTTACGCTCAAAATGGATCTCTGGATGAGATTCTTGGTGGTCTCAACTTTGGATCAACACAAGCTACAATCATGAACCAAGGAGGCTTCAGCCACCAGTCTCTAAACCAACAACTACGCCAAGTCTCTGAGAGCATGCAGCTACTGCAACTGCAGCTAAGCGAAAAAACTGCTCTCGAATTTACAAAGTCTTCCATCTTTTTCCTCTCATTTGGAAAAGAAGATTACATTGATTTATTCCTACACAACTCTTCCAACCCTATGTTAAACCAAAGCGCACAATATTTTGCGACCATTTTGGTCAATCAGATGACAAATGCAATGAGGTATCTTTATGATGCAAACGCAAGGAAAATCATATGCTTAGGAGTTCTTCCTTTGGGATGTACACCACGAATAGCGTGGGAGACAAATCAGACATCAAATGGTGATATTAATGGTAATGGTTGTGTAGATAATGTCAATAATTGGGTCTTGGAATACAATAGATTGCTGGGTGAACACATAGTCCAACTTAATGCAGAATTTTCTGATGCTCATATAGTGTTCTGTGATGTATACAGTGGAATACTGGAGATTATAAACAGACCAAGGTTTTATGGTATGTTTTTCTCCCCTGTACAAAACTAATAAATTTTTATGTGAAGAAATTTTATGAAGTGTTCTCTTAATATTCACAGGTTTTGAAGACACAAAGAGTGCATGTTGTGGACTTGGTTTGAATGGTGCAATGGTAGGGTGTATCTCTACAGAAATGGCCTGCAATCAAGCTTCAGGGCATGTTTGGTGGGACTTATTCAATCCTACAGAAGCAGTGAACTCTATTTTAGCTGAAGCAGCCTGGTCTAACCAACCTATACCGGATCTTTGCCGTCCTTTCACCATCCATGAATTGGTCAAGACCAAAATCTAGCATTTAATTGCTAGACCTGTTTCATAAGATTCGTTCATATGTTTCAAGAATCATTCATTAACTAGTTTCAAAACTAGTAGTATGTTTAGATGAACGGCGAGTTTACCAAAATCATGGTGACACTGATTTTGTAAAAGTTCTAAAGTGTAACTTTTGCTAAAATTGCAGTAGCTCACCGTGATTATGACAATCTTACCATCAATCCAAACATGCACTAAGCACTTATAGTAATAGCACAAAAGTGATTAAAGTGTAAGTGCTAGGTTTGCATTGGAAACAATTTCTATATTGTAGAATATTACAGCACTAAGCATAGTGTTTATAGTTATTAAAATTGGTTTTGGTGCTGACATAATTTGTCTTTGTCCTCTCAAATTGAATTAAACAATGCATTAGTACCACTAATCAAAGATCTTGAAAGTTAAAAAAAGATATTAACTTTATTATTAATGATAATTAGAGTACTACATTGCTTTCTCAAAACCCTAAATCACACTTATTGACTCAAACAAAACCCTAAATCCCCAAAACTAGATCTTAATTATTCTCCATGGCATTGAAAATTCAAACCTTTTTACCTTCATTCTCAGTTCCAACTTCAAAACCCAAACAACACTTCCACTCAATTACTATTTCAGCCTCGAATTCGACACGTCCGTCGATCGCCGGCCGCAAGCTCCGAGCAGCAGTTATCGGCGGAGGACCCGCTGGATCCTCCGCCGCAGAAGCTCTCGCGAGCGGCGGCGTCGAAACCTTCTTATTCGAGCGAAACCCACCGTCGACACCGAAACCATGCGGTGGAGCAATCCCTTTATGCATGCTGGAAGAATTCGACATTCCTCACCACCTCATCGACCGCCACGTCACACAAATGCGCATCTTCTCACCTTCAAACATCGCCGTCGATTTCGGTAAAACACTAAAACCAAACGAATTCATCGCCATGCTCCGCCGTGAAGTCCTCGACTCTTTCCTCCGATCCCGCGCCGTTTCCGCCGGCGCCGAACACATCTCCGGCTTAGTCACCTCCCTCGATCTCCCAACCTCACCGAACTCACCCTACACCATCAACTACACCAACAAAACCTCATCGAAAAACTCCCTCGCCGTCGACGTCGTGATCGGCGCCGACGGCGCCAACAGCCGCGTCGCGAAATCAATCTCCGCCGGCGATTACACCTGCGCAATCGCGTTTCAGGAAAGAATCAAATTATCCGACGAGAAAATGAAGTATTACGAAAATCTCGCCGAGATGTACATAGGTGATGACGTGTCACCGGATTTTTACGCGTGGGTTTTTCCTAAATGTGACCACGTGGCAGTGGGTACCGGTACAGTACGGTCCAAACACGATATTAAGCTGTACCAGCGAGCTATAAGAGAAAGAGCAATGTCAAAGATCAACGGTGGAAAAGTGATCAAAGTAGAAGCCCACCCGATTCCTGAGCACCCGCGTCCTATTAGAGTTAGAGGACGCGTGGCACTCGTGGGTGACGCGGCCGGTTATGTCACAAAGTGTTCAGGTGAAGGTATTTATTTTGCTGCGAAGTCAGGTCGAATGTGTGGAAACGGCGTTGTCAGGGCTTCTGAAGGCGGAGAAAAGATGATTAGCGAGTGTGATCTTAAGAGGGAGTATCTTAAGGAATGGGATGCAAAGTATATTAACACTTTTAGGTTTTTGGATCTTTTGCAAAAGGTTTTTTATGGTAGTAATGCGTCTAGGGAAGCTTTGGTGGAGCTTTGTGGTGATGAGTATGTTCAAAGGATGACTTTTGACAGTTATTTGTATAAGAAGTTGGCACGTGGGAGAATGTGTGATGATGTTAAGCTTTTTATGAATACTATTGGGAGTTTAATTAGGTGTAATGATGTAGGAACACGTATGAAGGGTTTGATTTTGTAGAAGATCATTCCTTGTCCCATTGGTTGGAAATTATTGATATTTATGGGTCTCTACTATCTTTGCCCTACATTGTTGTAATCTCAATTTGTGTCTTTGTTTTGGCCATTGCTTTCCTTCCACTATGCAAGAAAAATAAAATGCTATTCTCTGCTCATCTTATGTGTTGATTATTGTTTATTTATAAATGATTAGGTTAGACGACGGTGATCGAGTCAATAGCGGGACATTTGTTTTTAACAAGCAAGGTTGGCCTGCCTCCTAAATAAACCACTCAAATCGAACATCCGAATTCTTTCTTATACATAGTTGTTAGAAACTCCCCTAACACCATTTCAATACTTCTTAAGAGGTCATTATTCATATTTTACATATTGACAGATGACATAAACAAAAGATGAACTCATTTGTCCATCCAAATCACACATCGAAGACACTCTCCTTTAGTCAACAAATCAAAAGCTTTGTTGATGTCTTTAAATTCCACCTCATGTGTAACAAAATCATCCAAATTGAGTTCCTGATAATAATTGGAGAAAAAATTAACCAAAAAAATGGGTCCAAAATTTTGTTTTGACATTACTATTGTTTACATAAATAAACTACTACTTTGTTTTATAAAATGTTACCAAAAGAGGGGAAGAAATATAAACTTAAAGAATCAAAACAACAAATACATTGTACCTTGTCCATGTAGCGTTTAAAAAGAATGGGTACATCAGACTTGGGTTTGAGTCCTCCAAATATAGACCCCATAAGAGTCTTCCCTTGAAAAAGGACATCAGTACTGTTGATGCTCAACTTAGATCCTGGCTTGTCCACTCCTAACATAATTGTTTTTCCCCAACCCTGAAATCAAAACACCAATTTTCCAATCCATTCTTTCAACAAGTATGCAGCAGTTAATCAAATAATATTGAAAATTGTACACAAATGAAGAATATGAAATTTCAAATTAGTTAGTTCAAAACCGACGTTGTATTAGTCTGAGTGGAACTGGATTCGGATCCCTCAAACAAGGTTTCGGGTACGAGCTTTGTGGATAAAAAAAAAATGTGGTTGGAAGGGTAGACACCATTAAGGGTGGCCAACTAGATAACCCGACAGTTGTCGGTAGATACTTTGCACCCATAATATGGTTAAAATAAAGTAAAAGTTAGTTAGTAGAAATGAAAACAATGCACACTTTGAGATAGAAATAGACCTTTCTACATGAAGCATATGCTTCATGCACCAATGATGCCATACCAACACATTCAAAGCAATAATCTGCTCCCCCACCAGTCATCTCTATGATAACCTGACTTACAGATTTGTTTTCACATTCTCCAGGATGTACAAAGTCTGTGACTCCAAACTTCTTTGCTGAATAAAGGGAAGGAACAAAATCATTTACATATTTTAGACATGAAAATAGAACTTCTAAATTAAATTATTAAAACATTATCATTTGACTTTATACTTAATGTGATAATGATAATAATAAACCAATGTTGCATTACCAATTTCAAATTTTTCTGGCTTGATATCCACACCTATAATCCTAGTTGCTCCACAAAGTCTAGCTCCCTCAGCAACCTAGAAACCATTCAATTGCAATAAGTATTTTAGCATTAGGTCGCATAAGCGCTTATCATGTAAATGTTTATTTATAAACTATTTTTATAACAAAAGATAAAATAAAATTGGACTATGTTCATATGAGTTGTAAGTTGTTCTTATAGTCTATTATGGAGATCTTATCGAAATAAGTTGAAAACAGCTTATAAGCTTATAAGCATGTCATAAGCCCTCTGAAATAGTCTCATAAGTGTTCATACCAGTGGATAAGCTCAAATAAGTCGGTCCAAACATGCCAAACTACAAAAGGAAAACATAAATTAAGGAGAATCCATACTGCTAATCCAATACATCCGAGTCCAAAAATAGCTACTGTCGACCCTGGTTCAACATTTGCTGTTTTCCATGCAGCACCTACCCCTAAAATTTGATGTTTGATCAAAATATTGAATTAGAACAATTAATTTAGTTGTGAACTAAAATAAAATAACAACCTTGAATTTGCATACCTGTTGCTACACCGCAACTGAGAAGGCATGCCCTGTTGGGAGGAATTGCTGGATCAATCTTGAGCAGATTGGCAATGTCAACCACAGTGTACTCACTAAAACTAGAGACAAATATGAAATGGTTTATAATCTCTCCATTTAGATCAGTGAATCTAGTGGTATCATATCTAAGCATCCAAGGTTTAATATCAAAAGGAAACTTTGAACAAAGGTTGCTCTTTGTTGATTTGCAATCTATACACTCTTCACAATCAGCCATGAAGATTGGGATAACAATGTCTCCTTTTGTAACTTCTGTTACTTCCTCTCCAACACTTTCCACAACCCTGGATCACATAAAAATTAATTAAAACTTGAACATCATCAACTTCTATAGTATTAAAATAATTAAATGTATGAAAAAAATGAGACCAACATATTTAGTCTAAGAATTTAGACTAAATATGTTACATATTTAGTTCGGATTGTTAGACGGACTTCGTTCCGACTCTCAAAAATTGGTAATGATGAAAGTGTCCAAGTACACATAAACATTACACTAATATCGCGTTATATTGAATTGAATCTCACTCTTAAAAGTTGGCTCAAATAATAAAAGTGGTAAATACATATAATCATTGCAGACCTAAGAACTTTGGCAATGTGAGACACAAATGCAACTTTAAATTGACCAAAAAAAAGTTAAAAAATTAGAGTATTTGTAATCTTGATTTGAAGACTTCAAATTGTTAACTACGTGCATGCGTGAAGTGTATGACCACACAAACAGGGTAGTAATAAATACGTACTTCCTTCCTTTACCTAATTAGGAAATGAGAAATATTTTTAATAAATCAACACAATATACAAATCAGTAAAATGCATGGACTCACTCACCCAATTGCCTCATGACCCAGTATCCTTGGAAAAATTGCAGGAGGCTCCTTCAAAAGTAAAAAAAAAAAAAAAAAAAAACAAAAAAAAACAAATTAAAAAATAAAAAAAAAATAATAAAAAAAAAAAAAAAAAAAAAAT
>Ga0228711_1001316_pt1 | contig 36049 bp, 16 predicted proteins | sample MedpolnodulmetaG_2_FD_177996 | JGI IMG/M metagenome (GOLD analysis project Ga0228711, IMG submission 177996) | Root nodule microbial communities from Medicago polymorpha collected in Santa Monica, California, United States - brown nodules | ecosystem: Host-associated > Plants > Roots > Nodule... | reverse complement strand
CGGTACAAGATCTTCTAATTCTTTGCACAAGATATTTTTGCGTGAGATCTTCATATTTTTGGCACGAATCAGCTCCAATTCTCCTTTCTTTTGCTCCAAGACTCAATCTTTTGAATATTTGTTCCTGAAATATAATAACTTGCAATTGAAGTAAAATAGCTCTAAAAGAAAATAAAAACATATTAAATCTAAATAAAATAAACTCAAATATTATATTAAAATAACTAATTATCGACTCATCAGTGGTTGATGAGGTCAAGAAGTTAAATCGAAATCTACTTCTCGTTAAAGTGGATTTTCAAAAGGCATATGACTCTGTATACTGGATTTGTTTGGATGATGTCATGAGTAAAATGTCTTTTCCGAACCTTTGGAGGAAATGGATGAAAGAATGTGTAACAACGGCCACGGCGGCGGTATTGATAAATGGGAGTCCGACGGAGGAATTCACTTTGGCTCGTGGTTTAAGACAAGGGGACCCTCTCTCCTTTCTTGTTTATTTTGGCGGCGGAGGGTTTCATGTGATGATGGAGTCTATGGTTACCAACAACCTTTTTCATAGTTACAAGGTGGGTTGAGATCAACAATTATCGGTTTCTCATTTGCAGTTTGCAGACGATACCTTAATTCTGGGTGGAAAGAGTTGGGCCAATGTGAGAGCCATGCAGGTTGTTTTACATCTTTTTGAGGCTATGTCGGGCCTTAAGGTTAATTTTCACAAGAGTGTATTGGTGGCTGTGAATGTCAACACGTCTTGGTTACTTGAGGCGGCAACAGTTCTTAATTGTAAAATTTTCACCTTGCCAATAGTCTATCTCAGTCTTCCTGTGGGGGGGATTCACATCGCCTGAACTTTTGGGACCCAATGGTTAATCATATCAAATTTCGTTTGTACAGTTAGAAGAGTCAATATTTATCTTAGTGGGGTATAACAGTTAAAGGGGCTTATCGCATTCTCACTAGCGGAACGCCATCAGCCATAATGTCCCTTTGGTGTCAGCGAATCTTCTTTGGAGGAAAGATATTCCCCTTAAGGTCTAAGTTTTTGCTTGGCGGCTCTTCCGAAACAGGTTGCCTATAGAGGTGAATTTATTCTGCCGGGGAGTAATTCAGGATGAAGCGCAATTATGTGTCAGTGGGTGTGGCTCAACCGAATCTTCCGATCATCTTTTCTTGTTATGCAATCAGTTTAGTAAGGTTTGGTATCTGGTTCGTCAATGGTTGGGTGTCTATACTACGGATCCCTCAACCTTGGTGGATCACTTCATTCAATTTGGTACTTTGGCAGGTTATACAAAGGCGCGGTGTTCTTTTATGTACTTAATTTGGTTTGCAACTTTGTGGGTTATGTGGAAGGAAAGGAACGACGGACTTTTCCGAACCAAAGAAAACTCCTTTTCTCAGCTTTTGGAGAACATTAGGCTACTTTATTATTTGTGGCATAAAACAAAATTTGCAACTTTTTATTATAAGTTTCATGATTGGTGTCAGAACCCGTTCCTATGTTTGAGTATAGACTAATCATTGTTCTATTTTGGTGAAACATTCCTGTAATTATTTACCATCTCTTTTGACATACCTTGTGCTAAGAGGATAGTCGTTTGATTTAATATTTCTATTTTGATTTCTTAAAAAAAGTATACTATTATCATGTATTTTGATTATTTTAAATATCTTTTTTCGACAATTATTTTAAATAATTATCTTCCATAAAAAGCTGATTTGATAATTACAAATAAAGAGATTTATAATTTATTCCCGTAGCTATGAATGATATTCAATGTGATTCTATAGCTATCAAAATGATCGAAAATTAGTAGATTTTCTTTTTCTTGTAATAGTAAAAACATATTTTTTTCCCTCTAAAATGTAAAAATATTTATTACCTTATAATAAAAACCTGGCGTAGAAACCTCTCCAAAATCCAAAATCTATTGCTTCTGTTCTCAAGCAAGTAAATCTAATTAAAGTATCCACGTGCATTATCACTTTTCTGCCTATATTACCGTCTGTAACGCTGAACAAAAACAGAAGAAAATCAAAGAAAATAAATATAAATAAATAAAAGTTAGGAACAGTTGTGATATCATGAAAGAGACCTTACCAATAACACCACAATGAGTCACCAAACCAACCTATTTCACATTCACGTTCCAACTTCATTTTCGTTCATCTCAATATTACGCGTACATACCACAAGGGTTTTCTAGTCATTTCTAGATACCACCTAAATTCCATCACCCAAAATAAATAAATAAATAAATAAATGATAGGTATGCAAGAAAACTATAAAATAAAATAAAGGCAAGCTGTGCCGTGGACTATATTACTACGTGGTTTACCATGGACTATTATTTTGGAATAGAATTACTAGAAATGCTAATGATAATCAATCAACATTCTCTTTTAAAAATAGAATAAAGGTGAACTAATTTGAGTTAGTTTACTCAAACTAATTTGTGTTAATTTGAAACTTTGAATTATGCTCTTATCAAAGTTTTAGATTTGATTCTACTAGTTTAAACACATGCTAGATTCGTATTAAATTATATTATATCTTTAAATAGGGCTCTGCAAATAGACGATATAAATATGCTCATTAGATTAATTGATTTTTGCGTTAGATACTAAGTTTTTAAAAAAAATAATAGAGTTAGGTTGAAGAGGTTAGACTCCACGACATGACATTTTTTTAGGGAATGACAGATTAAAGTTTAAACTGCAACTAGAAAATATATTTATATTTAATGTAGGGTTAACAGTGCTTTACTTCCTGTAATATAAGTCATTTCCAGTTTTTTTCGTCCTTGTAATTTTATTTTTTTTGGTTTTGGACCTTCATGACAAATTTCGTCCCCTGTATTTGAGCAAATTTTGGTTTACCCTTGGTAATTTGACCAAATTTCGGTTTACCCCCAACCATATCATCGATTTTGTATAGTCAGATGACATAGGGGGTATTTTGAGACAAAAAAAAATTACAAGGACCGAATATTTTTTTTTTACAGGGGACAAATCCGAAAATGTCCTATATTACATGGGGTAAAACACTATTAACCCTTTAATGTATGATCCTCTTCAAATATGATTGTCTTTAGGGAAAAAGCATTCAATTGAAATAATAATTTGATAGATGTTAATTCAACAATAAAGGATAACATATTTGAGTTATGTTTTAAACACATTTTATTTTATTTTTGTGGAACCAACATCAATCAAATTATCATCTCAGCCCTAGAAATAAAAAAGACCATGAACTTCTATGTTTGAAAGACGATATTTATCACTTTAGAGATTGAAGTAATCTTCAAATAATGTTTATGATGAAGGGAGTGAATTCTCTCCCGCGTAATTACATATGATATGGCACGAGAACGTTTACTTTTTTTATTATTCAAACTTACTCTATTTAAATTTCTCTATGTAAATGGTAAGAGATCACACTCTTTACATACGAGAGAAGATTGATTCTCTATGATGAACCACCTATTAAAGTGGTTTAGAGCAAAAATTGTTTTAAATTAAAAGATTTAATACATATATTGTGTAAATATTATTACATTATCGATCACTTATACTCCGCTAGATATATTTGATTTTGAATATATCTTTGAAGTCAAAGAAATGTTGATTTGTAATTTGTTGATGATGCTACACGCAAACTAATCTCTAACATGAAGTGTTAGCAAACCCGAGTTCAATTTTTTAGTATAAACAAAACCAATATCGCGTAATTTGATCAAATTTATTTATCTATAGTTAAACTTAAAAATTGCTAAATTAATTTTCCTAATATTGTAAGGTTAAAACAAAACCAATAATTCTAAAAAAGATTAAAAACAAAGAGAGAGAACAAGAAAGAAAAGAAGAAGGTAATGATTAAACTAAAAAAACAAAGTAAAATTAGTCAAAAAAAGAAAAGTAAAAAAACCAAAAATTAAAGAAAAAACAAAAAAGAAAAGAGTGTATGAAAGGGCATTACAGCCACAGCCAGAGAAACCCACAGGGAAAGGTAAGAAAGAAAACAACACTCTTTTCTTTTAGGTCCATTTTCAATATTATTAATTAATTAATATATATATTTTTGTATAGATAGATAGATAGATGAACAAGATCAATAGAAGAAGGTGTTGTTCTATATTGTGTTGTTAACTTTGTTATATGCTACTTTCCTTCAACCACAATCTCTCTTTCTCTCTCCCACCACCCATTCACCTTTCTCTCTCTCCCTCTCTCTCCCCACCATCATCATCCTCTTCAAAATCTTCTCTTTAATCCAAACAATCCCTTAGAAACTTAAAAACCCATCATTTTCTCTCTCTATATCTCATCCATCAAGTTTCATTCAACCCTTGTTGAAAGAAAAAAAAAATGACTTTTTTGTAAGAACAAAAGAAAAAGGTCAAAGGTTTTTCCTTTGATTCATCAAATTCATCAATTTTGAAACGTTTTTTCACCGATTTGATTTTCTGGGTCATCTTAGAATTCAAAAAAGATTGAACCTTTGAAGATGGGTCGTGGAAACGGCGCAACCGCAACAACAGCGGCTGAACCCGGTTCAAACCCGGTTTTTTTCAAAGAGCCGAGATATCGTGGTGTTAGAAAAAGACCGTGGGGACGGTTCGCCGCCGAGATCAGAGACCCTTTGAAGAAAGCAAGAGTTTGGCTCGGAACGTTCGACACGGCGGAACAAGCGGCGCGTGCATATGACACCGCCGCTAGAAACCTCCGTGGACCTAAAGCAAAGACGAATTTTCCTCTTCAACAGCCTTTTTACCATAATCTTGACGCAGGAGATCCGTTTTCCGATCAACGTTTCTTAACCGGCGCCGGTGCCGGAGTTGTTGCCGGCGAGTATCAAGATCATCGGAGACCTACTTCATCTGGCATGAGCAGCACAGTTGAATCTTTCAGCGGTCCACGTCCAGTTCTTCCACCGGCGCTGCCGTCGGTGGTGGCCGGCAGAAGATACCCACGTACACCGCCGGTTGCACCAGAGGATTGCCGGAGTGACTGTGATTCATCATCTTCCGTTGTCGATGACGGCGACAACGACAACGCGGCTTCGTCGGTGATGCTTTCGTTTAAACGCGCTCCTCTGCCGTTTGATCTCAACGCGCCGCCGTTGGAGGATGCTGACGTGGCAGGTGATGAGGATCTGCACTGCACTGTTCTATGCCTCTGATCATGAAAAATGATATGAAAACTTCATGTATTGGTTTGTGGAAGAAATTATGATTTTTTTTATTTTAAATTTTCTCACTTTTAATTTTTTTTTTCTTCTTTTTTTCCTCTTTTTTTTATTATGCGGAAAAAATGAAAATGAAAATGAAGATGAAATTTATGATTGATGATCGGTTATGAGATTATGATAATATAATCTTAATTTCTGTGAGAGTTTGTCTTCTCTTCTGCTTTCATGTATGAAAAAAAGGCTAATATTATTATTTATCATAATTTTATTTTCCATGTTTTTGTTCTCAAATTTTTAAGGATTGTGAGAAAAAACTGGAAATTATTATGATCTATCTATTAGATTTTAAGGATGGTGAGAAAAAATTGGAAATTATTATGATCTATCTATTAGATTTTAAGCACTGTGAGAAAAAATTGAAAATTATTATGATCTATCTATTAGAATTAGAGCTTAATTATGGATTGGGATTCATCTGATTTTGGTTTATTAGGATCTATCTATTAAAATTAGAACTTGGATTAGGATCTAATAGAATTAGAATGATTATGGATTGGGATTAATCTGATTTTGGTTTATTAAGATTTATATTTTAGAACTTGGAATGATTATAGATTGGGGGCTTCATATGATTTTGATCTTCATCTTTGCATCAACCACTTCCTTGACCCAAATCATTTCTATAATCAGATTAGATTTTATTTATTTGTTGTATGAATTAATAACCATTTTTCCTATGCTTGTGTTTTGAACTTCCCCCTATTCTTAGTATAGTAATCTGGAGTTCGATTGAAAGATAATAAGTGTGATAAAAAATTGTTCTATCTTTGATTCAAACTTAGGTTCTCTCTAATCAATTCGTCCTTAGGTGTGTTCATTAGGTACTTGATCTCAATCACACATGTTTTTCCCTTCTAATCCTTATCCTTGAGAAATTTCTTGAATTTTTTATAGTTTTTGATAGGGTGAAATAAGTAGTTGATATTTGACAATATAAATGGTTGGAAGATTGAATTAGCAATTGAAACATAGCTTTTGTTAGGGCACATAATGCATTTCTCATAACTATAGTGTTTTTCTTAGATTTTATTTTGTCTATAATCTTTTGGTTATAGGTTGGGAAGAAACTTTGTTAGGTGAGGGATGTAGATGTAGGTGGTGATAATTTAATCTTCCTTTTCTTATTTTGTGTGCAATGGAATAGAAAAAAGAACAATGATGTTGCCTTCTCTAGCACTCAAGATGTTTGGCAGGGTGGGTAATTTAGATGTTGGGGAGTGAATGATTTGATAGAAGAGATGATTCATTCTCCTTTTTCTGGGTCTTTTTTCTTTACTAATAATAACTTATATTACTTTGTAAATTATATCCGTACAAGAAAGGAATCAATCTAACTTCCAAGTAGGTCATGGGTTTTCATGATGGACGTTGTAAAAATTGTTGGTTCACTTTGTCATTTCACCCTAGTGTGATCGGTGTTTGAACCTCGGATTATATGAAAAATGTCTTCACAATCAAATCAAAATATTATTAGTTTTTGCAGTTGCGTGCAGATGATGAATAACTTTCGGAAAAAAAAATCAAAACATCAAGAACATTTCACTTTAGAAATTGAATTGTTTCTTCTTTGAATAAAGAATACAAAATCAAAATATGGGCATGGTTATTTGAATCTGCTATAGCCTGTAAGGGCGTTGGATATTTTTTATGATGCATCAATTATTTGTGTATTTTTATTTTTTGTAATAATTCTCTATATCTTTTTAAAGCTTTTTATTTTCATTTTTTTATGTAGACAGGAATTCAACCCACTTTAAAGAGAGTTTGACAAAGAAAGTAATATAGGTTGAAGCTAATTTTCGTAGCTAGTAAATAACTACTTTTTTCAGACGCAATGAAAGTAGTAGGTTCTTGTTTATAGCTCTCAATCTGTTTTTTTTAATGCATACTTTATATTATTAGACTTGCTTATGTTTTTTGTTATTTTTTTTGTTATGATCTGTTGTTATTTGATTTGCTTCTCAAAATGAGTTATTATTTGTTTAAAAGTGAATTAATAAATCAACATCGCACTTATTTTCTCTAATGAATTTTTTTTATAGTAGTATAATATTTTTGTAAATAAGTTATGTTGGTAGAGACAATGTATAATATATGCAGGTTCGAAGTTCGAACTCTGGCCACAATTTTTTTTTATGTATGTTTTATTGAAATTTATTGAAACTCAAATTTTCAAAACAAAGAGTCACATATATTTCAAAAATTAAGCTATCATATAGTCAAAATAAATACAATACTCAAGTATCAAACACATTTCCTTCTTTTAAGAGGAGGTGCATCCTTCTTTATTTAATTATTCAACCAAAGGCAAGTAGATGGTGGGACTGACCCTACACAGCACCTTCATTACATAGGGAATACAAATACAAAGGGATGGTCACATACAACCAAGGAGATTCCTGAAAAGTCAACAAAATGGTCGTTTGAATTGATGCTTTTGAGGCCTGCAACATGCAAAAACACTATTACCATTTTGATTTAGAATTTGAAAATTTTTATTTGTCTGTTTCCTAAACCACATGAAATGGAACTTTCAAGGTAGTAGGTTTCACTAGCCATTGCCTTTGCTTGTGGTATTCTAACCTCTTGGTGCAACTTATTTTGCCTCATATTGTCTTGTCTAGTAGTCCACTACTCATACGCAACATCCATCTCTATTTAAGATCCATATTGTTAATAGTTATCAATAACTTGTGGTTGAATAATGATCAATATTAATGGTGTTCCTTTGTCTAAACTAATATTTGTGAGGTACTTATGAGGTTGTTTGAAAAAACTTATGAAAATAGCTTATGAGGCGTTTAAAAGATTGGTTTATGAAAATAGTTTATAGATTTATATGCAAATAGTTTGAATTGTTAATGAGATAACAACCTGGTAGTGGTAGTACAAGTTTAATATTATAATGTCAAAGAACATATTAAAATTTTAAAAAAGATGCTAGTAAAATGGTTATTAGCGTCATTTTATTGATTAATTTTCCTTCCTTAAAATGTTCTTTATCTTTTATAAAAAAAAAAGTTTATACATAAGTACTTATACGATAAATGTTTATGCTATAAGAGTTAATTAATTACTTATCTAAAAATGTCAAAGTTTATTTCTTCTTTGTCCCTTATCATAAGAATCTACAACATAGATCACAAACATATTATTTCTTTTAGAGGAGAAATTGGTTGTGGAGTGTTGTTCTTTGTTCGATAATATTGTTATGTAAGGCTACGATGTTTGATATTGGAAGCTTGATCCAATTCAAGGTTAGTCGGTAAAAGGAGTCTGCAAGTTATTAACTTTTGATGATCAACAACCCCGATCTTCTACAATAGACATCACATGGAACAAATGTTTGTATATAAGTGTCTTTTTTTGTTTGGTGTTTGCTGAAAAATAGACTATCTACTAAGGATAATTTGGCTCGCCGCGGAATTCTTCAAATTGTCTCTCTTTTATGTTCTGGTGGTTGTGGGATGGAGGAGTCGAAAAATCATTTGTTTTTACGGTATATTTCTACGACAATGTTTGTACTCCATTTTGCATTGGTCGAGAATTTTTACTATTTTTCTATCAGATATTGGACTGCTCACATCTCAATTTGCTGGTGGTCATCTTTTTAAGAATGATGTTCGCACTTGTTTTCATATATTTTGGATGGATTCCATTTGAATTATTTGGAAGGATTAGAAACTCCGAAATTTCCAAAACAAAAAACCATACATCGACCAGATTGTTAACAGGGTGAAATCGCAATTTCAGTGGTGGTTTAAGGTGTTCAAGTCTACTTTACCTTCTTTGTCTTGGTTACTCCTTCGGATAACGTTGCTTGTTGGCTTTCACTTTTTTGCATTTTTTGTCTTGTAATTTAACTTTTTGTTTTGACACCTTGTTAGGCACACGCCATGCTTGGCTTGGTTCATCTTTCTGTGAATATAATCATTTTGCCTTCTTAAAAAAAATTAAAAATTAAAAATACTAAAAAAAATCAAATCTAATAATAAATTTGCCAAAAATGGTGTTGCTTTTACACATTTATTCCTACCACTATGATTTTTTTTAACGATCCTACCATTATGATTATCACTAGCGTTAAGACATATATTTTGTGTCTATCTGACCTCTTTTTTTATCGTGTTAATGCGTATAAATTGTTTTTTTAGGGAAAAATAACTTATTTGAAAGAAAATACTAGGACTAACATGTAATTTAGACGCTCGAGCAAGGTTATGAGCGACTATATTAGTTTGTCTTCTAATATAAGCTATAACATAACTAGCATTAAATAAAAAAGCAAAGTCCTACAATTAGAGAGTAATCTTCCTAGTTCATTCATATAGGAGCTATTATTAAGGACTGCATTCACAACTAGTTGACAATCACTTTTGAATACTACACGATTTAGGCCAAGGTCAAGAGCAATTTGGAGGGCTTGTCGTAGAGCGGTAGCTTTGCACTTAGTTGCGGTTATAACAAAAGGAAAGACCATTGAGTTAGCTTGGATAAGATGTTCAAGGTTGTCTCGAAAACAGATACCAACACCAAGTTTTCCTTTAGTTTCGAAAAGGGCACAATCAACGTTACACTTGCTCCAATCTACTTTTGGTTTAGAACAAACTGGAGTAGCAGATTGCACATCATCATTGAGACGGTGACAACACATGCAATCGTGAACCGTATCAAGGGCTAGGACACAAGATGCATGTTCATTGAAAGGTTGTTGCTCCCTAATGCGTATAAATTGCGAACAATAGTTTTTATGAAATTTTGATTTTTGTTTAAAAGTATAGGTATAAATATTTTGCATTTTCATATTGTAATAAACTATATTCATTTTTTTAATGAACACCAACAATATAACAAATATAATTCTTTAAAAAAATAAATATAATATAATTTTTTATCTTTTTGAATGACATTAATACTATAGGCAAATTTGATTAAGAGTATAATTGAAAACGAAAAAATCACAATAAAATTAAGAATTCCCTTTATGTATAGTATATAGTATAGATAAGAGAAAACACAATACTTATATTTTTCAATGGTATTTTAAATAGGGGTATTTTTGTGTAATTGTTTTGTTTTAAAAGTTTTATATTTTATGCAACAAAGAAAAGTTTGAAAAGAATTTTATAATTGAGGACAGATGGAGTACAAGAACTTCTTCGATACAAAGCGTTTGATTTCTGGTTGAATCTTCTCTTGGCAGTACCTATAATTTGGATTTAACTTCAAATTTTTCTATTGATAATAATATATAAATTCCATCTTAAAATACTTATTGAAGTTGGTGATTTTTCTTGAATGATGAGTTGGTGTAGCTCTCCTAATCTGATCCGATCCAAAAATATAAAAGGATAAGAAGGCAGTGGTATGATACCCCATCATATACCCCTGTTTAATGCTCTATGATTGTATTTACATAAAAAAAAAATGCTCTATGATTGTATGGCCACTAATAATGTTGGTAAAATAAAAAATAGTTGCTCCAAATCCACTTTACCATGCAAACAGAATGGTATACGGTACGGATAACTATAAGTAAAACAAATTAATTATCTTACATATTAAAAATTAATATTTCAATTTGACTAGTGCAATATTTTGTATTGTTTATTGGATTAAAAAATATGGAATATTACATAAGAACCTAAGGTTAAATATAATTTAGATTTAGATTTCCAATAGTAGGCTGTGATAGGTGAGTTACATATTTGAAATGCAAGACATGTATTTTGATTAGGGTTGGTAATATTTAATATTTCACAGGAAGTGTTAGAGTTGGACCACTTTGTTGGTTCAGCGAATTTCTGTCACATTGGGGAAGGATAAGGACAAGTGACTGAAATGGGAGTTAATTGAGAAGGGGAGGAGTTGATGCAGTTGTTGATGGGGAGATTGTGGTCACAAGAGTGTAAATAGGTTATTGAACATGTCATGGGTTCCATTTGCATTTATTATGAGAGACAATAGAATTGGGCTGAGAAACTTGCATTATGAAGTGTTTTAGAGATTATTGCTCAAACAGTGAAGCAATGTTTTTTTCAATGAAAAATTGCTCTTCTCCCCTTCTATTTCGCTCATTCCCACCCCAAACTTTTAAAAATAACCTCCGACATGAGTTAACTTGTGTTGCGATCTTTTTATGTTGTTAGGCCAACACGAGCAGCTCACACTTCAAACATACACTTCTTTTCCTCTTCACTAGTGTATTACTAAAATGACCCCATCAACAGTTAACTACCGCATGAGTTAATCGGCGGTAGTTAACTGTTGATGTGGTCATTTTAGTAATTTACTGGTGAAGAGGAAAAGAAGTGTATGTTTGAAGTGTGGCGGTAGTTAACTGCCGATCTTCAATTCCATTCATCGACAGTTAAGTACCGTGAAGCTCACCTCTGTATTAGCTCATCTCCAATTATCATTCATCAACGTACAAGTTCATCTCCAATTATACCATCGTCAAATTTAAGGAGTCAAATAATAATTAACAAGCAGTTCGGAAGCTTGTATTACTATCATTTGGTGAATTAACATAAATAGGGAATAAATGTCGAAAAAGGTAATTGAAGAATCACTTGGTACAAAAACGAAAATGGAAAGTAGAACTTGGAAAATTACGAGTTACGACTGAATCATGAGTGAAACTATATGAATTCACAAAAGAAGAAATGAAGAACAACAATTAAGAGAAACTAAAACCAACTTCAACCTAATTAATCAAATGATTATAACTGAAAAAACAAGGACGATACAATAAATGAATTATCTTATTTTGAGTCGAGAAAAGTATAATCAAATATAATGTGTTTTTATTTTATTTTATAGCTGAGTGAGTCTTGTGTTAGACACAGAGGGAGTGAGTTGAAGCTCAGACTCACAAAGAGGTAGAAGGAGATACTTCATGTAAGCTGAGGTAACAGAAAAAGTCAGATCCGTTCAACAACTTTGTGATGTATGAGGTACGGGTAATCCATGAGGGATCCAAGATCGTTTGTGGTCAATGAGTTTTTTTATCGTGTCATTTTCTCTTCACAAACACTCTTTTGCATTTTTTATTTTATCTTTTGCATTCTAACATCCGAAAAATGAGAAGTGTTTTATTGTACGCTTTCAAAAGATAAGTGATGCCATTCACTTACTTTCGGTGGTTCAACATATGTATAGGTAAACAACATCACTCACTTTCAATACTTTGCTAGCACCATCATACTATGAGGGTCATAATACTGATCAACAATCATAGGGTTCTTGACTCATTCAAGTTTGATATCTTCGTATGCGACAGTCCTTACTTACCCACTTCCCTTTTCCATGTCAATGTAGCTCTTCAGATGTAGCAAAATCTCCACCTTTTCCAAAGGATGCGACATTGATGTCATGACTAGGTCCATAAAAAAACACTAGTTATGCTAATGAAACTAGATCCAGAGTGAATTAAGACGCAATCATCACCAGTTTCGATGGTTAGGTTCTTAACGACGATGTTGGATGAAGATTCGACATCAATCCCATCGATGTTGGGACTATCTTCTAGTGCAATTATCTAAAGATTTGATATGGAAGCACATCTGCATGAATCTATATTTGTATGTTTTTTTTAGGGTTGTTAATGCGAGTCAAGTTGATAAGCGTTAGACTTTCAACGAGCATAAACACTTGTCAAACTATTTAAGAGAATTAGTAAAAAATAGCTTATGATATATCTATAAACATTTTTTTTTTTTGTTGCTAATATGTCTACAATCAATTTCGAGCTTAATTCTATAAGTTCTTTGTAATAGTTTATCAAACAAAGTTTTGACGAAAAATTTAACTATATGCTATAAAAAAACACTTATATGATAAATTTGTCTTCTTTAAATTTGTTTGACAAAATACTTTTTTGAGTTTATAGTTATGTCTTATAAATTTATTTGGCAATAAAAGATTTATTTCGTAACCGTTACTTTCTCATAAACTTATAACTTATTTTTACTAGCTTATAACGTCTTTTGACAAGTTAATTTAAGTAGCTTATAACTTAAGGCTTATAACTTATCATATTTTATTTCAATTTTTTACATGCAATCTTAATTGAAAAAATATATATTAATTAACTTATCGTTTTTATATTATTTCTTATATATAGGTTAGTTCCATCCTTAATTTTACTAAAAATTCAATTAGATTATTTATTATTTAAATTTTTGGTCTTGTTCAATTAGATTATTTATCCACTACAAATTAATTTATCATCCATGAACTATTTTTCACTAAATAAATTATTTATCAAATTAGAGCAAGTCTTAATCACTTTTGGATCTCCCAAAAATAAATACAAAAATCCATTTAAAATCATTTTCCAAAAAACAAAAAATTGAAGTAAATTTAATAAAGTGAGAAAGGGAGAAAGAAAAAGAAGGAAAATTGGTTTGTATTGTGAGGTGGAAAGGGGAATGGGTAGCGAAGAAGAGAGAGTTCTTGAAAACCAATTGGAACTTCAATTACATGAACAAAGAGATTCTCTCACTGCTATCGATCATGCTCTTCTCCTTGATCCAACCAATTCTGAACTCCTCGAGGTATCTTCAATTTCAATATTGAATCTAAATCTCCATTTATTAGGGTTTCGTTTGGTGTATTTTATGTTTGAATACGTGTCCGACACCAGGACAACGTGTCAGTGTCGGACACGCATTCAGTGTAATCTGACACGTGTCTGACACCATGACACCTAATCCGAGGAGTGTTTATGCTTCACATATTATGACATCTCTAGAAGTGGATCCTTTAGGGTATATTGCTGTGCTACTTTAGGTTATATGTAAATCAATCAAAGCATAGAGTCTCTAGTTTTAAGATTGTAGCATTTCGTATTTGAATGGAACTGAAAGCTTTTTTTTTTGTTCTCTTGGTTTTTGCTTAAAACAATGGAATGAAAATGCACCATTGCCACCAAACTTTTGGGTAAACCTGACCCACTTATGTTAGCTCAGTTTGGATAAACAACTTAGTTAAGCGTTTATAACAATGTAACATGTAAGTGCTTATGTATAATCTTTCTTATGATAAAAGATATAGGCCCAGTTGAGATAAAGAGCTTTTTTATAGCTTATAGCATACACACTTATCATGAGAAGCACTTATGTGTACGCTATTTCTATAGCAAAAATTAAAATAAAGTTGAATTGTTTTTCGTATAATCTATAAGTTGTTTTCATAAGCTATCTTGGAGAACTTATGAAAGTAATTTGAAAATAGCTTATGAACAATGTCATAAGCTGTTTTCATAAGTTCTCCCAAACAGTCTTAAAAAACTTATGCCGGTAGATAAGCTCAAATAAGCCAATCCAAAGAGACCCAAAATAAAGTCAAAATGTTTTCATATAAGCTATAAACTGTTTTCATGAACTATACTGGACATCTTATGAAAAAAAGGTGAAAATAGGTCATGGACATGTCATAAGCTTTATCAAACAGTCTAACAAGTGCTTATGCCTGTATATGATCTCAAATAAGCCAATCCAAATAGCCTTAGTTATGCTCAATAGCAGAGTTGTGGTCGCTAGAAGGAAGACAATTTCAAAAGGCTAATTTAAGTCTGTAATTCAGTAATTAAAATTCGTTCATTCAGCTAAATAATAGATTCATTCAAATAATGTACTAATTCAGTTTCGTTTCTCTCTCTTTATTTTCCGTATTCATGGTGTCCTTGTTTATACGAGTCGGAGTGGGTTAAATATACTGGATTACTGGGTGAATTGTTTTCACCCCCAGCCTGACCCACCAACATGCTTTTGTTGAATTATATTAGAATGGATGGTATAACATGATTCATTGTGCTCTTACAAGTAAGCAAGCGATTCATCTTCAATCCCAGAAAATTGTATTCTCACATGGGATTGAGATTGTAGAAACTGGTGCGAAATGTAGGTTCGATTGATATGGCTTGGTGTTTGATTTTAACTACCATGATTATGACCGTCATTCAAAGAATTCCGAGGCTATTTTTAGACCGAATCTTTAAATTGTTCGATATCCCAGGTTCACGAGGAACTTGTTCAGGCAATTAAGGATGCCGAGGAAGGACTTCTTCACCTAAAGCGTGCGAGATTATTATCCGAAGCAGACACAGTGCTGCGCAGTACTGATATTTTTGCTGAAGAAGAGAAAGTGGAGCCACTTGATCCTGCAGATGTTGAACCAGAGCCGCTAGAAGAAAAAAGCTTTTCTGTTGGATCTAAATGTAGATTCCGTTACAAAGATGGGCGTTGGTACAATGGTCTAGTGATGCAATTGGATAATTCAGTGGCGAAGATTTCATTTCTTACTCCTACATCTGAAAATATGCTGGTATGTAAAATCATTTTGGGTCAAATGTATCTCCTTTTTCGTCTATTTTGGCGAAAAAATGTATATTGAAGTATTCTATACTATATTTTTAACTAATATAGTTTTTTTACCTCTTAATTTCCGCTGCTATAACAAATAAAAATACAATAAGGGAGCCTGAAAAATCAACATTTTGCCAATTTTTGAAATGAATGTAATATATATATAGAGAAGGGAAAATAGGCATCACAGGCATATGATGCTTTCTAATTTTCCCTAGATTTATTTAGAAGTGGAGAAAAAAGCAAATGATTAGGTCATATATGCTGTCTCCAATACCCTCATTACCCTTCACCTTTACCCCACGCCAAAAAAGGAAATTGATCAGCTAAATGTTGTCTTAGTTTAAGTGTTACTAAGTCCTTATGAGATTATATAAAAACACGTTCATGTGTTAAGTCATCACAAGTTTAGCTTTTGGGACAGTTATTCACGGTATGGTGTCCAAGTGTTTTAGAGTTTTTATCCTTGTGGTCCAAATTATTCTTTTAAAAGTTGAATTTACGCACAATAAAGGCGGTCTTATTGAAATCCAAAGGGTTCTTGTGTGAGTGGGCATATTTTGACATATCATATAAAATCACTTATAGGCCTAAATCTATTTAGGTAAATGTAAATAATAAAATAATTCTTTTTGTTACTAGTACTACTATTATTGTATTAGTTTTTCATTATGTGTTAAAATCATATGCTTCTTTACCCTCTTAAAGATTTAATCTTGTTGGCCTATGTAAAAGACTTGAACATATATGCTTATTTAAAGTTCTTATTGCAAAATAGGGTTTTAAATGATTTTTATGTCAAGTTAGACTTTTAAATAGGCCAACCTTAAAAAAGACCAATATCTTGCTGACAATTGGAAAAATTTCTTAGAAAATGGAAGTTTCTACATGTCATTATTCCATATCTTTTTGAAGCATACTACAATCGTGCAGCTTATGGGGCATTTATTCCTAATTTGATGTTTCAACAGTTTAGGTTCTTGTCATCATACTTTGAATTTTTCCTCGGTAACCCATTTGACATATTGCTTATATGAGTGTTTTGTTAGTGTAGTTTGGTAGTCCTCCTGAGTCCCTGACCCAACTCTTGAAACTCTGACACAGACTCTTTTTTTGCTGCTATTTTCGAATTTCAACATTTTTTTGGGTTTTTGGAAGTAAGATACTACAAGACATAATTTTTATGAAAAAATGATACATTCTGTACATCTTTTAAGTATTATTCCCTCCGTTCCTTTTTAAGCGTCGTTTTTGACAACTTCACACATGTCAATGCACAACTTTGACAACTAATATCTTTAATTATCTATCACCAAAAATTATTGAAGTTGATATGTTGAAAATATTCATTGAAACAAATTGAACAACATCTTATATGGTAACATTTTGTCTTTATATATTAATAAATAAATATGGTTAAAGTAGGTTATGTGAATGGTGCACATGGTCAAATGGCGACCCTTAAAAAGGAATGGAGGGAGTACATAATACATGTAGCATCCTTTATAAAGGATTTAAGTTATTAAATTAGTAAAATTTCAGACAAATCTCACAATTTTTATTCAATGAACTTGATTTTTTTGTGTTTGTTTTAGAGGTTCCAATCACCCCATCAACGAACTATACTTAGCTAGTAAAATCTGGAAGTGAAAACACTCTTTATTGTGCCATATTGGTTTTTGTCTTTGTTATTCTGTGTCTCATACTTAGCTAGTAAAATCTGGAAGTGAAAACACTCTTTATTGTGCCATATTGGTTTTTGTCTTTGTTATTCTGCGTCTCATATTTCGTCGTCTTAACATTTCGGTCAAATATGTTGTCAAGGATTTCATAGCAACCTCATCTGCCGTTAATTACCTTATAATACCATGAAAAACAAGAAAAATCGTTCTGGTTGAACATTATGTGGATAATATGTGTGTGAAGTAGATATGGAATTGCTACTTCTTTGAAGATGTTTATCTCGGCATTTTTATTCCTCAAAATTTAGGTTCTAGATTATTAGATGAAGTCAATTGTTTTTCATGACATTTACTAACACTAGAACACCAAAGTGCAGATGTGCAAGTTCTTTTTACAACAACGATGTCGATTTGGTAGTAACTGTCGCCTATCCCATGGTAAGCTGCTAATAGATTAGAGGAGAAATCACACAGACCTTGTTGTAATCAGCTCTTTCACTAAATTTTAGTGATACTTTCACTTTTAAGTGCAAATATTCGATGAGTATATGGACCATTATTTCTTTGATTTCTTGTTGAGTCAAGTCTTCGTTCAGACCCGAGAGCTAGTTTATTTGAATAAACTTTTGGTGTCCAAGTTTTCCTTTATTGTTAGACATAACTATGGTTATCATCACAAGGGAAAACTTTTTCATTATGATGTTTTTCCATTATGAGATATAAATTTTGTTTAACATCTTGAAAAAAATTTAGGTGGTTTGTGTACTTGAATCTATAGGAGGGTGGTATAGTTATTCCTATCTACGTTTTAATTTCATTTAGGTTCATTGCGGGCTATTTGTTTGAACTTTATTTTTAAAATGGTAATCCTTTTCCAATTCAATGTTTGCGGCATTGGGGGTGAAATGCTTCACTCATTCAGGCTAAGAATGAAAAAAAATAAACAAATAACTGACTCAGTACTCTTAATTCAATTGCTTTTTTCTTTCTGTTTGAGAATATGAAGAGTTGGATGCCATGAAATCACCTTGTTTATTTTTGGCCCCCTCTTCTCTAAACTGGATTTTTAATCTTGGTTTGGATGTTTCTGCATGTGATCCTAATACACCATGCGTCTATTTTCAAATGTGTGGTTGCTGTTTTATGCCTGTTGAGATTATAGGATTTCAGATAAAGAGGGAAGTGAAAAAAAATAATAGACATGGAATTGTTATTATAGTTTGATGAGTGAGGATACATAAGACTTAGTATTAAACCTTATTTATTCTTTATTCTAGAGCAAAACTCCTAATACTGTTCAAACAGGGTAAAATAGTCATGATAATAATTGAGAAATATTGAAGTTAGCTTTAAGAGATGATTTGAGATACTAACAGATAATATTAAGATACAAGATATTTCATAACATCTACCTACAGTTATAGCATCTACTTGTTGGTTATTTTTTAGTGATAGCGTTCATATATATTTTTATGTACGTACTAGCTTTTGTAATATCTATGTTTACAGGAGTTGATGTTCAACTGACTTCCCTTAAGGAATATGCCCCAACAATTTGGAAGCCGTCCCTTGCTGGGTCAAGTATATGGGCAGTTTCAAATGCAAATGCAGGCATTTGGAGAGCAGCCGAGCTTGAGTCATGGGACGAAAAAGCTGGAGTTGGACAAGTTGTTTTCCGAGATGATGGAAGTTCTGTGAAGCTTGGTGCACAAGATATGGTATTATCTGAGTATGCAGATATGAGTGACATCGATAGTGATTCCAGCTTAGAACAATCCGATTACAGCGGCTCAGAGGAAGAGGAACCACAGGGTTTAGGATTTATGGATAGTACCAACTTACAGAAAGGCGTTCAAACTGAAACTGCTATATTTGCGAAGTGGGAGAACCATACCAGAGGCATGGCTTCCAAAATGATGGCGAATATGGGTTACCAAGAAGGAATGGGTTTAGGCTTAACTGGTCAGGGTATGGTTGATCCCATACCAGTGAAGGTTCTACCACCTAAGCAGTCCTTAGATCATGCACTTAAGTCTCATAAAGTGGAAGGGAACACAGAAAAGCAAAGGAAGAAACGGACCAGAGGTGGTAAGAGAAAACGCGAGAAGAGATATGCAGCTGCAATTCGTGCCGCAAAAGAAGAAGAAGAATCGACACCAGATGTCTTCTCGCTAATAAACACTCAACTGGCCATGCACGGTGAAGCTTCCAATGGATCAATGAAGAAGCAGCAAAGTAAAGGTTCAGGTGAAGGTAAAAAGGTGGATAGAAAAATGCTGGTTGTTTATGAGAATGATGTGAAGGATTTGAAAGTTCAGGTTCTAAAATTTGAACAAATGGCAGAAGCAAATAAAAGAGAAAAACCTGTTTATGATGCTGCTATGAAAAAATTAGTCCAAACCCGCAAGGCATTGGCTGAGGCTGAAGCAGTTCATGCCTCTGCCTCAGATGATGTTGTTAGCAAAGAAAAAGATAAGAGATGGCTTAAGTTTTAGTCAGTACTTAGGACTCAGTTCACGTTTTATTGTTGAACAATGTAATGCCTTTAATATATCCTTATGCAGATGCTTTGAAAAGAAGAAAAAGAAAGAAATCTCACAGGTGTAAGTAACTCTACCAAGACACTAGTAGATTGCTATGTAGTAATTTTCCCCCTCTTCTTTCACCTGAGGGGTCAGCATTACACTGTTCTTTAAGCCTTAAGTTTGCTTGCTTGGTTTACTGTATGTTTGGGCGATTGTTTGCCAAATGTGATTTTGGATGAAATTGACTTTGCACTTGTTTGGTTCCGCGTCCAAGTTGTAAATCTTGCATTTCAATTTCACTTGCACTGAAATTATGTGACCAGGATTGCCCGTAGTAGACATTACATAGGGCGTTTCATTCCCATACTATCTTTTAATTTTATATCTATTTTTCAATATATCCAAATTAACAAATTGTAAATTTTTTATTAATAATATTATACAAATATGGTGAAATAATAAGTTTAGAACTCAACGAAGGAATAGAGATTTCGAAGGAAGAAGAGAAGTCAGAAGACGAACGGATCACTGTGAAGGAAGCACTTTACTCAACAATGTTTACTCAATGAAGTAAAGCACTTCCTTTGCAGTAATTTGTTCGTATTCTCTTCATCTTTCATCTTCTTCCTTCAAAATCTCTTCTATTCCTTCCTCTTCTCCTCTCTCTCCCCCCTCTTTTCTAATATACTTGGGTTATCTCTCTACAGTGTAACAAATGCCATGCCATCATCTTATATTTGTCAAATCATCCCTTACTTGTCACCTCTGCATTGAGTTAACGTTTTTTGAATTAAAACTAACAAAAGGGACTAAAATGTGCAACATAGATAAACTTAAGCGACTCAAATGGACCAAAAATTAATTATGTGACCAAAGTGATACGAAATAAATAGTTAAAGGATCAAACGTACAATTTAGTGTATTTTATGCTATTTGGTCCCAAAAATTATCTATTTGGCTAATATAATTTTGTTCCCATACTATCTTTTTAAGTTTTTTTTTCTTGTTCTTGTCATGAACTTCTATATAATTAATCTGTCAAGTATTATGTTCATGTGACTTGCAAACTGAATCCCCAATATGATTATATGATTCGAACATGTATTTTACGTTTTTTTACACGTCCAAATTATAGAATCTAGAAGCATATACAATTATTGAAACTAAACAAACCAAACAAAAAAAATGTTTTACACATTAGAGCTTTAGAATCCGGACGTGTAGAAATACAAAAATTACATGTCCGGATCATAGAATCTCAAAATTACATGTCCGGATCATAGAATCTCAATATGTTAAAACTCAAAAACTAAAAAAATCAAACGTGATGGAAAAAATTATTTTACACATCCAAACCTTAGAATCTATTACACTTTCAAAATTATAGCATCCGAATGTGTGGAATACATTAATCACTGAAGTGTTCACTAATAATGGTCAATATATAAATGCTAGATACGTCCTCGTCAATTTAGCTCAGTTGACAAGGAGAATGTATAATATATATAAGATACGAGGTTCAAACCTTTACCAACAAAATATAAATATAAAGGCCAAACACCCAATAAGGAGTTTTTGTGCAGAAGGCCAAATGTCTCATTTCTTCTTAGTTTCTCTTGTTGCTGTCTTTTTATTATGCTTTTTGGAGAAGACATTTGCCAATGAAACAACATGGGAGGAAAGATACCATCTTGTTAGCATCAGCTCCCTCTTACCATCATCTTCTTGCAGCACTACAAAAGGTCAACTCATAATCTTCCTTATTTCTCTCTCTCCCAATGTATTATAAACTTAATTAGTTGCAGTCTTTTACATGAATGATATCTACTTTTTACATAGATTTATTATAAAATAGATACATAATTGGCAGTGACATAAATTACACGACAACTTAATTAGAAAGTTGCTCCTAATTAACTTATTTATAGTTAATCTTGGGATATTTATAGTTAACATTGTGTCCATCACTCTCAAATGATGATTTTTTTTACTTTGCATTATTGACAATAAAAATCAACAAATAACTAGTGAAGTTAATTTGATCAAATTATTATCCTCTCCCCTTTATTTCTATGATAATTTTAAGGAGACAGAGGGAGTATTAGTCACCACATGTATCCAAGTAATAATAAAAACAATTATTGGTGGGTATAAATAATCCAACCAAACTCGAGATAAGATTTTGTCTTTTAAGTCTTTGAGAGTCATGTTTCTAATGTCTCTTGACTTCTTGGTGAAGTCATTCTCCTCCTCATATTTTTTTTAGTGAAACTCCTCCCTATATTATTAATTGTCCTCGTGACCCTAACTCAGTTGGTATGAACAATGCATAATATATGTAAGGTCCGATGTTCAAACCCCGGACACCACCAAAAAAGAAATTGTTCTCCTATAGACATATATTATACTGCTATTATATAATAAAATTAATTTAGATAGAAGAATCTAACTTTCGAGTTATGTTAAAAAATTGAATTATATCAACAAAATTAAAGTCATACTCTTTTCATTTTAACATATTTGGTTACTATTGTAAGCAAAAAAAAAACTACTTTCACGGTGATTCAGAAATTGAGCAACGGCGGATTTACCACCCAGCTAGCCTGGGTACATGCCCGGACTCAATACATACTCAGGGGCAGATCTCCTTAGGAGCCATGACATCCCTCAGATTTCCTATATATACGATATTAGGCATAGATATATCACAAATTTCCCTTGGTCGCAATGGAAGGGTGACCGAGCTTTTAGCGAATTGTCATAGGTTCGAGTCTTGTTCCTGTGGGGAATTGAACTGGCTTCTCCACACTATAATCAAAAGGAAACAACCACTAGACTATTAGTCACTCATTGTTTTTTCATGAACTGTTTAATTTATATTACATATTATTTTAGCACCCCCAACAAATTATTTTGGCAGGTTATATTTCATCCCTCTTGTTTTAAATCGTACTTTTATCGACAAAATGACAAGTCTCTTTTATTTTGATTTATGACTATTTATATATTATGTCACATGTGAATTTGCGGTTAAAATTTTGCCCAGTCTCGATAAAATTTCTGGCTCCGCCACTGAAATTGAGTAAAGTGCAATGGTCACCTTGCTCTCTTCCCATATTTTCCTCTACACTTTTTCCTCCTTCTTCATCATGTTGTTCCATCATACAAATGTGTACTCGTAGTCTGACTTTTAGCCGTATCAGATGTCTAATTTTCTAGATTTCATATAGAATGTGGTTAATTTATGCTTATAATAACGACCAAAATTGAAAACAATTATTGTTTAAAGTGATAGGAGAAGTAATGGTTAAGCAACAATAAGTTGACATCGCCGGTCTCCGTGAACTTAACTCAATCGATTAATAAAATGCATAATATATGTAGGTTCAAAGTTCGAAACTTAGACACCTCACTTATTTACCTTCACTAAACTACTTGACAAAAAAAAAAGTCGACACCACTTAACATTGTTTATTTCTCAATTCAGGACCAAAAAGAAAAGCATCATTAGATGTGATACACAAGCATGGGCCTTGTTCCCAACTGAATAACAATGACAAAGCAAACATTCTTCCAACACACAGTGATATTCTTAAACTTGATAAAGAAAGGGTGAACTATATTCACTCCAAGCTATCCAATTATAACAATATGCATCAGGAATTGGATTCTTTAGCTAAGTTACCAGCTATTTATGGTAACCATATTGGAACAGCGAACTATTTTGTTGTTGTAGGGCTTGGTACTCCTAAAAGGAACTTGTCTCTTGCTTTTGATACTGGTAGTGATCTCACTTGGACTCAGTGTCAACCTTGTGTTGGTTCTTGTTACAAGCAACAAGATGAAATTTTTGATCCATCAAAATCTGCTTCTTATTGCAATATTTCATGTACTTCTTCAGATTGCACTCAACTATCTTCATCCACAGGTATATAAATTATATATTTATTATGGTCACCAAATCACTTGCATATCTGGTAACATTTTTATAATATTATTTTTGAATTTTAAAATTGACTTAAGTAAGAGTTTTTACACTACAACAAATCTGGTAATTAGCCAGGGCCAGAAGCCCTGGCAAAATGCGCAAGATTTCTTGTAGTGTTATAATATCATTTATTTATAATTATCAAATCATTAAATGTGTTTATTTGTTTTTCTAAAAAAAATGTGTTTATTTGTATTGAATTATAACTCATACAATGAGTTCTAATTTGTTGACGATGTAAAACTTTTAATACAGATTGTACTTCAAAATTAAACTTTTTTAAAATTCAATCAAGGAATTGTGAAAATAATAAACTATCACGTTTTCATTTTTTTTTCCTTGGTAAGAACTTATTTTTTTTAATAATATTCCTTGACAAGAACTTAGGCATATGTACTAAAAAATGGGCATATGTTCAATTTTTTCTCTGAGGAATGATATATGATCAATTAATCTTAGTCATTACGCGGACGTACCTTGTTTTTATTATTAAAAAAATGGAGGCTAAAATAGATTAAATCTTTATAGAATTTTTTTTAATATGGGCCAAACTTAAAATGTATTTTTATAGGATCAAAAACATATATAAATTTCTATATTTTTACCCTAAAACCTGTAAAGATTATAAAAGAAAATCAAGGATTTGTTAAAAATTAAATAAAATCAAGGGTTAGATAACTTGTAAAAGAATTTTTAATAATGTTCTAAACATGCTTAAAAAAAAACATACAAAATTTTAAGAAAAATTATGCAAATTTGAAATTAGCAGGACTAAGAACCGTGTCCTGAACAAAATTATAGGAACACAAAATGCTACTTCTTTTGAAAAAGAAATTCAGTAATTTTTTATGGACGAAATTTTTTATTTAATCCCTTAACGCAACCAAGTGGACTATCCACCCCTCTCTAACATGTGTACATGTTTTCAAGATAACATGTGTATATTATTATTTTGTTTTGAAACAAGGATAACATGTATGCGTGTATTATCTTGAAAGCAAATAATATAAGATTTTTATATTAAGATAGAGACCGTTTACAAACTTCAATTACTTTTGAGTTTCCTCAAAACAAATTTTATTTACTTGTTTTGTTACATTATTATTATGATTATTATATATATGTATAAAAAAACAATATCATTTCAATAATTTTTTTTCTTTCCATTTTGTTCTATAGGAATGGATCCTCCAAAATGTTTTGCATTAACAAAAGCATGTAAATATGGCATGGTTTATGGTGACGAATCCTTCTCCGAAGGATACTTCAGCCGTGAACGACTAACCGTAACGCCAGCAGACGTAATTGATGGTTTCTTTTTTGGTTGTGGGCAAAACAACCAAGGTCTGTTCGGCATGTCTGCTGGCATATTAGGCCTTGGTCGTCATCCAATCTCTTTCGTCCAACAAACCTCTAAAAAATACAACAAAATTTTCTCTTATTGTCTTCCTTCCACTTCAGACGCTATTGGCCACCTTACATTTGGAGCTACCAACAATAACAAGGTGGCCAACAACGCCGTTAAATACACTCCCTTATCCACAATCTCACTTAGTAATTCCTTCTACGGTCTTGACATCGTCGGAATCAGTGTTGCCGAAACCAAGCTTCCAATATCATCCTCTATTTTCTCCTCCGGTGGCGCCATCATTGATTCTGGTACCGTCATTACACGGCTGCCGCCGTCTGCCTATGCTAGCCTTCGTAATGCTTTCCGGAAAGAAATGGCGAAATATCCAGCTACTTCGGGGTTTTCAGTTTTAGATACATGCTATGATCTTAGTGGGAGGAAAAATGTGGTTGTCCCGAAGGTTAATTTTGCCTTTGGTGGTGGTGTCACTGTGGAGCTTGGTGCACACGGGGTACTTTTCACTGTGAATTCGAGGCAAGTTTGTTTGGCATTTACGGCGAATAGAGATGATAGTTATATTACTATATTTGGGAATGTGCAACAAAGAACCCTAGAAGTTGTTTATGATGTTGGTGGTGGTAAGATTGGGTTTCGTTCAAATGGTTGCTAGTGAACTTAGTTTTAATCAATGAATATTTTTATTTGAACAGATATATCCAAGATATCAAGCAACATGGAAAAGACATTAAAATAATTGTATTTTGATTTGTTGTGGTTATAATTGAACCATTGATGACTTGAAGATGTGTCGTTGCTGGCAATTGTTCATGGATGTGTAATTTAAAATAAATTTAAGCATGTTTCTGTCATTAATTTAAGGTTTGTTAAACCCAAGTCTCACATCGGATATATGAGACTCCTGATGAAAGTTTATAAAGATGAGGCCATAAACCCAATGCCTTAAGGTTTTAGGTGGAGATGTGGCGTCTAAGTCTCTTAGAGGTCCTGAACGTTTGACCCATTGCCGCTCCCGGAGCTCCCCGGACTCCCCAACAACTAGTATCAGAGCGTGTCGAATTCAAGGGTCACCTACCTATTCACGCACCAAGCCCAAAGAGTGCTGGGTGCGAGGGGGTTGTATTGGGAAAAACCCAAGTCCCACATCGGATGATATTAGTTAATTGATTCAAAGGTTTGTGTCGTAAAAATTATGATATTGCGTAATGTGACATACTTTATTTAGGTTTCTTCCTGTTGGGTTTAAATTTGATTATGTTATGAATAATGTTGGGAATCAAGCAATTACTATTGAACTATGCAGCTCGTGCACTAAGTGTGTGTATCCGTATCTTTTTTATGATATGAATATGTGAAATATTTTATTAGTCTATGAGTATCCGTGAAACATCCTATAAATATTCGATAAAATACTTTTTTAAAATTTAAAAAATAATTCAAATACTTTACGGATATGTATCTACGAGTATGTGTGAAGTATCGGTCAGGTACAACGACTTCATGTTTAGAGTATTCAGACATCAACCCAATATTTCAACATGCGATGAGGGTGTGGTCCCCAATCATCCTCATCTATCCATAACAAAATGAAAAAATGATATGAGACATCGCATAGTAAAGCACTTTGAATCATATTATGCCACTAAACACACTAGTCTTCAGAAAGTAAGAATCTGTCAAGGCGGTTCATTGACAAGCGATGACAAGTAATCTTACGTTTTTTTAAGCATATTCTTCAGTCACTTTATTTAGGTTTTGATCCAATATAAAGGAGTTTTAGAGCAATTGTCTACGGTTTTCGGGACATTTTGTAAATGTTTTCATTTCAAATCATGTATTTTTAGTTTTCTCGAACCAATCACTTCTTAGGTGTTTTTGATGTAATTCACTACAAAATTATGCAAATCGACAAAGCAACACATCTTAAGAGAATTTCGAAAGACCATGAATGAAGATTCAAGAGTCCTGTGAAGACATTACAAGATAGATAAATTATATTCCAAGTCTTAAGACAAGTTCTAAGAAAGAAACTACTCAAAAGACCAAGAACCAAGCAAGGATGCGCAAGAAACAGGGTCAAGAAGCTCCAGGAGTGCTATATGTACCCCTGGGGGTGCGCCAAAGCAGTGCAAAATTGCACTACTAAAGGTGCACACACGACGTGTGCCATCCCACGCATGGGGCGCATGCACGTTCGGGTGATTACAACTTTTTGTTGTTTTCTGGCCGCGAGTTTGGTCAAAAAGTCCAGTTTTTCAGCACAAATTTATTTGGAAATCAGCCTACAAATACAATTCCTCTCATTCACAAATTCTCATTCAGAATGAAGACATTCAAGAGGAAGGCAAGCGCTAGGATCCTCAAGGGAGTAATCTTTATCCTCAACCTTAGTCTCTAGGGTATGTTTTATTTATTTTGTAGTTTGTCTTTAGCTACCATGAGTGGCTAAACCCTAATTGGGTAGAGTTTAAAAATGAACTTGTATTTTATTTTGTTGGATTAATTTTAATTAAGTCTTTTATTTAGTTATTTTATGTGTCCTATTTAATTTTATTATCCAAAGGTCTTAATGCTTTCACCAGACCTAGGGAGGTGACATGCATAGGAAGGTGTTTGGACTTAGAAATAGGACGAAACCCTATTCCAGACGTTGCATAATAACTTTGCCCTTTTCTCCTTGGTAACGTAGATGACATATGAGTGCCCGTTTGTATAAATACTAAGTTAAGATAAGATATGTTGATGTACTTTTATGATTCATAGATTAAGGAGTCTTTAGATGACAATTTAGGAATTCTATTCTTTGTTTCAATTACCTCTTAGAGAGTAAGACCCCACACTATAAACTAGTGAATGTGTGTGTAGTCTCTTTAGGATTGACGACCTTAAGACAACATAACACCTTAAGCCATGTGTGAATCAAGTGCAACTCAATAGGTGGAGAGGCGTAATCACCCCACAAACGTATCACTTAAATGGAAACCATTTAACCTATCCCTGAATAACTGACCGTTACTTTGATCCGACATATAAATAGAGGGGATTCGAAGATTCCTAACTGCCACTAACATTTTTTAATCAAAATCAGGTTACTACTTCACTACCGCTCTGTGCAATCAGACTTAACTTGCAAAAACTCCCCCGATTCACAACTTGTATTTATTGTTTTTATTTTATTTTATGTTTTAAATAAGTAACGCTAGTTTCCTAGTTGGAATGACAATCGCAGTGGATACAATACTCACATATCACTCTATTACTTGATAATGATTTAGTACATTTGCCGAAACTACCCATCAACAAGCAATCTCCTAGATACCAGATAAACTGCCGATTACACAAAGGCAAATAAAAAAGAACATTATTATCAATGAACTAGTTAAAATGAGAAAAATCTTCATGATATTAAAAACTTCACCAAAACGTGACCAGAAGTCTTGTCTGCCACTAGAATCACAAGGAACATAGACATTAGAAACAAAGAAAATGCAACCACTTTTAACAAACCTGCCATTAGTAATCAGGGCATTCTCCAAACTTCTAGTATTCTACACCTCCACCTCTGATGTATCCCATAAAGATAAAATACCACCTGAAGCTCCCATAGAAGGCTTATAAGAAAATACAACATCCGTATTGCCCCAAAAAGAAGCATAAAAAAACTCATCAATAGTTGCTAACCTTGTCTCCTGAATACATAAAATCCAAGGACGAAACTTCTTAACTAATTTCAAGACATCCTTCCTTTTTTCTTAACCTTCCAAACCACGAACATTATAGTTATAAATTTCTTGGAAACTCCAAACACCCAACACAAAAAAAACAACACTAATTAACAATCATTCATACCTACAAGAGTAAAAAAATTCGGCCATTCACCCTTCATTACACTACCACCTCCACCATTCCCCAGTTTTGCTTTACCGCCTGCACGTGAAAGAACACTAAACATTTTTGCTGAATGTAACCCAATAGATTTACCATCCACAATATCTTGAACCTCCCCCATTAATTTATCATGAAGAGTTAACCAATTCTTCCAATCATTATCTATTGTCGAAGAAGAATTTGCAGCCGCTAAGGATTCAACGTTGCTGACTTTATCAAAGAATGAGATTTAGAACCACAAGGCCTTTTCTTTTTGTAATGCTTGAGTAACATGAGCATGGCTTGACGATCCTGGAGTGGCATTATGGCAATACGACGTAAACTCATTGTCGATGGGTTGTAGCGAGATTATTTGGATTTTGATGAAGGTTTACCTTTCTTAGCTTGTGTCCCATTAGCTGTAGTGATTAAATCATTGTTAACTGTCTTATGGTCTTTGATCCACTCAAAACTGCAAGATCCCAAAATAGGTGAAAGCACATAACATGACTTAGATTGAAGTGCTTGATTGTTTTGGGCTGAGCAATCAGGATAACTAAAAACAAGTGAATTACCAACTGATGAAGAGCTTGAAAGAAACACATAAGATTTACTACCGTGATGTTGAGAAGTAATATGAATGTTTACCTCCTGCGTGGTAACCACAAGATAAATTGTGTGCAAAACCTTTAAAACAAATTCAAAGTGCGCTTAAACTTCACGGTCTGGATCGTTACCAAGTGATTTTTCCCAATATTCAAAATGCTATTAAAGGTTCATGAGTTGGTTCATCATTTAGATCAGAGTAGGATGAGGAAGCATCTGACTCGTCGTCTTCAAAGTACACATTAATAGGGAGCCTACTCTCTAATTCTTCCACAAGTTTTTATAAAATATGACTTTTCATTAATCAAGAATTCTTCCACGGTATTTATAGATTCCAAGGACGCCATAGAAATAAGAATACGGGAAAAGTCCATCCTGTCAAGTTTTTTTTAGGACAAAGATCAACTTTCAGGAGCCTCCCAAACATCGAACAACATAAACTAAGAAATTGAATAGTCCATTCATGCAAAGGAACATTGTAAATCTGTAACCATGCTCATGTTTCATGTTTAATGTTCTCATTATGGGACCATGGACGAAATTCCACAAAGAACAACTTAAAGAATGTATCAACGCCATTAATAACAGATAAAATGTCTTCTTCCCGGAACAAAACTAGAATACATTATCACCACCCATGGAAATTATTTTGTAACTTTCAAAACCAGCATCTATAAATTTTTTTTTTTACTTTAGAAACATGTTCACCATTCACAATTCTTGCAATTGCACTGTTACTTGCCCAAACAATGTCTTCTTTATCTGAATAGTATTTTTGGACCTCTTATGGATCTTTCTTCATACCCACCAAAACCCCCTCAATATTCCCCCCCTTTCCAGCAATAATATCAACATACAAAACATATTTGTAAGCATTCTAGAACCATTCCTTATGCGCTACACAAACATCCAGTTTTTTTTACCATTAACAACTTCTAATTGTAATTTTTCACTTTCACCCTTACTACAACAAGCGTTCAACTTCACTTTTTCTAGTTATGCTTTTCTAAGGCTATCTAGTTTTGAATCCCTTCTCCCATTCTCAAGAAGCTTACCTTTTTATCCCTCACCCGTAACACTTTTTCTCCTTTAAAATGAGTACATCTTTGCTCCATTTAGCAATCCTCCATTTACTCCTTTTCATTTCACATTTATATGACACGTGTCAAAAATAAAATTAAGGGTTGGGATTATAAGATTTAGAAAAAACATTTTTTCCCCTGATGCACAGCATCAACAACAGTTCAAATGCTTCATCTTCCTGTCATCATCATCATTCCTTCTCCGTCTACAATATCCTCCGCCACCGCCGCCACTTTTCGTACATATATCGGCATCGCAAGACATCAATTTTGGATGTTGAAGAACCGGATCAGTTTGATTATGGTGCGGTGGGTAATTTATCATTGTCCCAAGTCTATCTTATAATACCTTGAAAAATCAACCTTGTTTCATGGTGCACTTTCTGTTATTAGTTTCATGACTTCACTTATTGAATTCAAATCTTATAATATGCTAACAAAATCGGGCCATTTTGTTTTAAAATTAGAGAAAGAGATTTTGCTAAATTTTGTATTGTTGGTTAATTCAATTGAATTTTCACTGTTGGCCGCACCAATTCGGTTTTATTTGAAGATTTCCATTAAATTGTCACGGGCAACAATACCTTGACAAAAACAATAGCGACCGTGTTTTGGAAAGACGAAGCGGCGGCAGACGACGAATGGTGTGACGGTGACTCTGATGATGATTTGTGTGAGGAGGTGTGTGGAACAAAAGGGCAGAAAGCTGCCGGTGGATGGAGGGAGAGTGGTGGCGGTGAAGATGATGATAATGAGAGAAGAAGAAGAAGAAGGGGCGTGAGCTACTGAGTTACTAGAGAAAAGAGGAAATTATGTTTTGTTATTCATTAAATGAATACTTTTTGTATACCTTTTAATCCTATCCCTTAGTTTTATTTTTGACACATGTCGCACATCTATAAAATGAAAAGGGGTAAATGTAGGATTGTTAAATGGAGCGAAGATGCACTCCTTTAGAATCCTCTCCAAGTTCTTACAACTTCTACACCATTCCCTCAGTCTCTTTACCAACACCACCAAACCTATCAAAACGAGCCACATTGGCCCATACCCTTAGATGACCAAAGGAAAAATTATTCACAACTCATTACAATTCTTCCACATCCCACACTTTACTAAAACGAACAAATCCAAAGACCTGACCTCTAGCATTTCTATTCCAGGAAACATAAAGATAAGATAGTCGTAGTTAATGAAGTTGTTAGTGAAGTAGAAAGTAGCAATTGTTAATGAACCTGTTTGCCTTGTAGGAGGACTGTTGTTAGTGATAGTCGTAGTTGATGAATTTGGTTGCCTTTGTTCTTGTTCCTGATTGTGCAATTGAAATTGGAACCTGTTACGATAATCATGTGATCGCCCACGTGAAGGAGAGTGATGTTGTTGAACCTGGTAGCCATGGGAATAAGAACAGTAATGTGATTCATGTTGTCCATAAGAAGGATCATGACATCGTTGCGAAAAAGAACATGAACGATGATGCTCACCATAATGTTCACAAGAATAAGGACTAAGGTTCAATTCATGATATTGTTGTTCGCGATTGTGAAAAATTGAATCTTGAGCCCTATAATTTTCATTGATGTGGTAAGTGCTGTCAAAGTCTGAAACGCGAGATCCTATTTGGCCAAAACCTGAAGCGCGAGACCGTATTATGCCAAAACCTGAAGACCCTTGTCTGCAATCACAATTATCTTGTAACCCTGGCTTGCAAACCTCAAACTTGTCGTAGCCCAAACATCCTTGCCGATACGCACCCCTTGGTATGTTCTATCCTCGATCACTGATGAGTCAATAATGAGTCATTAATTAGTGTCTTTTATTTAATATTTAAGTTTATTTTAATTAAATTTAATATGTTTTTATTTCCTTCTAGAACTATTTTACTTCAATTGCAAGTTATTTTATTTTAGGAACAAATATTTGAAAGATGGAGTCTTGGAGCAAAAGAAAGGAGAATTGGAGCTGATTCATGCCAAAAATATAAAGATCTCATACAAAAATATCTTGTGCAAAGAATTTGAAGATCTTGTACAAAAATATAACAAGTGGCGCGCCCCTTTTGCCCTTTTGCTGCTTTTGCTTCTTCGACAAAGCTGCCTATTTTAGTATTTCTGACCTAGAGCCCATGGTTTCTTGTGCAACACTTTAGTGATTTAATTCTTGGGGCTCAAGTCATTGTTAGACTATAAATAGAGCAGCCATCTAGTTTGTAAAACCATCTTTTGTTCTTGGAATAAAAGTTCACCTTTATTTTATTGTTATTTACTTCTATGTTCTTCTTCTTCTTCTTCTTCTTCTTCTTCTCTTCTATGTCTACAATGAACGTGAGTGAGTAGACTCTTCTTGTCTTGGGATTGTTGGATGAGTCTAATGACCCAATCCTAATCAAACCAAGCCTCGAACCCTAATTTTATATAAATCTACTTTCTAATCTATTTCACCGTTTTTATAATGAATTAACAAATACCAAACTCATAATGCGACAACGGAGGGTTAGTATTTGTTAATTCATCATCACAGATATCAATTCATAATGCGACAACGGATCTTTGATATTGGAACAAGTGAAATTAGACAGGGGTTGCGAAACATGAGAATAATCTAGCAAACCTTGAGACATATAAAGTTTTGTTCTTCAAGGATTCTAGTAGTAATCAACCATGAGAATAGACGTGGTTGTTAGAGGAACACACTCAATGACATCGAAAGAAGCTTTGATACGCTTAAGAGAAACTTGTCTTTAGAAAGTAGGTCAAATATAAAGTTTAGGTTCAGGGTTTGTTTGTGAATGGTTTGTTATTATGATGAACCAATAATCTCAAGACGCTTTTTATTATTATTATTATTATTATTATTATTATTGTTATTTTCTAAACCATTAAAAATCACAACTTTATAATTTAATCTTCTTCTAATCCTTATTGAAAGTTAATTGAATTCATAACTCCCTATCGGAACTATATCTTTTATTACTACATCGGTAAGCCGTGCACTTGCGGTTTTACTCATCAATCACCTGGTCATATTGCTTTTCGACATTTTGTACTCACCACAATCCACTCTCTCCCTCCCCCCATATGGTGTCACCCTGACAGGAGCCCTTCCCCTCCTAAAATTCCTCACCTCTGACGAAAAGGATTGTCGGCACAGTGGCCGTAGGTTAGACCTAGGGCCGCCACCTCTCTATATAGCTCTCATTTTCTATATTATTTACTTAGAAAGGGAGCATATCTTAACTAATTTATTAGACTATGGGCATTCTCATTAGTTTTTATGAGACATTTAAGAAAAAATAATTAAAGGAAAAAAGAAAAAAAAAGTATTCAAAAGATAATTTTTTTATACTTTTATAATGTTGATTACACACTCTAATATTTTTTTTTATAATATTTAATTTTTTAACAAATGTTCAGAAGTCAGTAGTTAGCATTTCACTTATATTTACCATCACTTGGGTCTTATTATAAAAACAGTTAATTTGTCAGATTCATCGAATAATTGACTTAATAAATTAAAAAATAAAATTAATTTTTGTAATAAGGATTAAAGACTTGAGGGAGTACAAGACTTCTCCATGAGCGGTGATGGTGGAAATCAGACAGAACCTTTCCAAATCTTGCAAGACACGGAACCTGAAATGACCTATGAACAACCAAGTTCAAAGACATGGTTATCTTGAACTACACAGCTATAATATGATGTTAATAAAGAATCTCAATATGGCCCTACGAAGAATCTATTACATGAGCTTATGATCGTAATTACATAATTTTTTTTACTAGGCATGATAAGTTTGAATAATTTAACTACTATACAGAATCATTATTACTATTTTATATATGAATGCAATGATCTATTGTCACGTCAATTAATATATATATATATATATATATATATATATATATATATATTTTGTCATATTCAATTATTAACGTAACAATACATCTTTGGATGTATATGTGAAAATAATTTTACCCAGTGTATATGAATTAAATGAAGAGTGAGACATATTCACACTTAAATTAAAGAGAAGCACGTTATTGCTAATATACATGATGCGTAACGGTGGTAGATGCTCTCTCCGTTTCAAAATGTAAGTAAAAATAGTTTAACGTAAGTTGATGTATTTAGTACATATTTGAATTAAATACATTAATTTTTGTTGATCAATTTCTTCTTATATTTTGGGACGGAGAGAATACATTATTTCTATTTTTTTTTGGGGATTTCTTTAAATATTTAATTGGTCGAAAATTTCATATGTGCATATAATTGTTCAGAAATTTTCTTTTACTAGGCTTAATAATTAATATGAGTAGTGAGACGGATTTACGTCTTTTGATTTTTATTTTTGAAATAAGTTGTAGAAAAATAAAATAAGAGAGTTATATATTTTTTTTTAACAAGAGAGTTATATTATAAAGTTAAACATATACGGTTGTAAATATTATTCTCTGCAATTGTACATAGAGGATATCTTAATTTTATTCCATAGAAACAGTTAAGTTCTCAAGACATTAGAAAATCTTGTGTGCATAAATGTGAACTGGAGCTTTGTAAGTTCTTCTGGCTCTAGTTGTTCATGAAATAATAATCAAGCAAAAGGACTAATGATTGGAAATTCACGTAGCATTGATAGCAGCATTCTTGTCTTGGGTAATATGATGCTATACAAACACTATAATTTAGAAAGGAAAACAATATAAATATATAATTTAGAAATGCAACGAAATTATTTAAACCACGACATATATGTCACATTCTCTTTGATAGTAACTACTAACCCATCATTACATGCAGAATATTTCATAATGCCGTCCTTGTATTACCATAATTAGGATTAAATATATCATGTGGGATGTTGCAATATTTCATTTATCATTTTGTTCAATATATGTTCATATTTATGACAACGTGTTCTATAAAAATTCTTTTTGTATCAACAAATGAAAAAAATTGAAGTTTGAATTAAACACGGTTCTTTTTTGAAAGTTATTTGTAATGGTTACAGTCTTACCGACATACATTTGTTTTGATTCTAATTTGCACAAGTGACAAATATGTTGCCCCATGCACCTTTTCCCAACTTTATATAAATTGGACACACGAATAAAATTGCAGCATTTTATCTTAAGCAGTATTAATTGTAGCATAATTTAGCTTAAGCAATATAAATTGGACAATTACTCGAGCGTGAAACCAAAAAATAAATAAGACATAATTACACTACTTAATTATTTCAATATTTAGCTTGTTAAGGACATGAAGCCATTTCCTTAAAAAAAAAAAAAAAAAATATTAAGTGA
>Ga0228711_1001315_pt1 | contig 36054 bp, 14 predicted proteins | sample MedpolnodulmetaG_2_FD_177996 | JGI IMG/M metagenome (GOLD analysis project Ga0228711, IMG submission 177996) | Root nodule microbial communities from Medicago polymorpha collected in Santa Monica, California, United States - brown nodules | ecosystem: Host-associated > Plants > Roots > Nodule... | reverse complement strand
TATGAACCTTTTATTTTACTGATGTGGTTTTCTTTAAATAAAAGACCTATTAGGATTTAGCTATGTTGATATGATGATCAACTAGATTTGTTTATTGGTTGTTGTTTCTGCTCAGTTTGGCGGTGTTTTTCCGAGGCATTACGCGTATGGGCGGCGCTTTTGTTTTGTTGCTTTTGGCAGCTTTTGCAAGCTTGGCCTCGAATAAAAATATGTTATCAGTCTAAAAAATATGTTACTCACTTGTTTTTAAATATTTTTTTTAGAAGGCAAAATTTATTAATAAACTAACCCAAACACAAGATGTGCAAGGATTATATAAAGTGCAAAGATACAACCATCAATTACACTCTCTTTACATGTCTATCTCTCAATAAAGCTCGATGAAAACAAAAAACCAAAATTAATCAATACCTATGAAGCACAAATACATAACAGAAACTAGAAAAACACGAACACAAGCACATGAACACCGATAATAATTTGTAAACATCACATAATTCAATATAATTATATGTGCCGGTGTCAAAAATCGACACGTGTCTGACACCGAGACACGCTTAATCGAGGAGTATCCGTGTTTCATAAACCAGTACATTAATCCTCCAAAAGCAAAGATAGAAATACTTATGAGATTCTCTCCCTATATAGAAATTTATATTAGCTAGATAAGTAAAATTAATGATCAAGCTGTTGCTATCAGTCCACCTAATAACTTAAACTCCTTTAGTAATATCTCCACAAACTTAAGATAAAATTCAATCACAAACTTAAGAGCCTAGCAACAACTCAAACATATTAAGCAGAGTTCACCAATCCGGATACTTCATCCTCTTTTTAATGTCTTGAGAGCTAAAAAATCAGCACATCATATCATACCAAAAAACTCCCAACAACTTTAGAGTGGGGCTGAACCACTCAACATAATAACAAATATCCTAATTCCAAAGATAGAATGTAAATCACTTGTAAATTGTCATTCATCTCTTATTTCTTATTTATACATTTATTAGCACTAGTGCTCGTTTACAATTATTCCTCTATTAGGGGTTGTGTCTTGTTGGGTGATTTTGCCATTTTGCTCCATTCCTTTATGAATTATACGACAATTGAATCTCATCTCACGTTATTATTGTCCTATATATTTCTCAATTGGTGTATGTTTTTTAGCACTTATATTTGGTTCCTCAAGTGACCCAACCAAACCACTACTTCCCAATTTAAATGAAAAGGAGAATATTGTCAATTGCAGGGTAAAGATGGAGTTTGATGTGCTGGTATCTTTAGAATATTCTTGTTATTCTGTCGTGAAGTAGTAAAGTAGTTTGCAGAAGAGATGATTTCACTGAAGTTTTATATACGTGTGAGAGCAGTTGAACAAATAATAAGGAAAAAATAAAATAAAATAAATAACCCTGTTAAAGGGGGACAACCGGTAACCAGTAACATTATTAATTAGATAGATGACGTGGCTTCATGTAAGACGGTGTGTTTAAAAGAGTTTGACAGAGAGTTTGTCAATAACATTTCTCTTGGGAAAAAAATAATTCTCTACTGGTATAATATAGCAGTATTAATTAATTTTTATGAGGAAAAATATAATAAAGTGCTGTAATCTTATCTAGACCGTTATTTGATTGTTGGGGGGGTAGAGAGGGGGTTTATTTATCGTATCAACAATATTATCCGTCTGTTCCATTTTGATAGAGTGAAGAACGGATAGACAGAGTAGAGAGACATGAGTGCTGCTGCTTCTCTTATTCCTGTTTCTTGGTTACCCTCTCTCGCTTCTCCATTTAAGGTAAATATTTCTATTTCATTTTCTCACTCAATTCACAATTTCACCATTGAATTTATATTTGTAGGGAAATGTGAAAACCTTGGTAGCAAAACCATATCTATGTCCATGTCTCAAAATTCAGCGAACAAGACCTCGACTTTCTGTCGTTAATAAGGCTGCTTCTGCTTCTGCTTCTGCTTCTTCTTCCGTGAAACCAGCCGGTGAAAATGTTCGCTTTAGGTTAGACAATTTGGGTCCACAACCGGGTTCAAGAAAGAGAGCAAAGAGAAAGGGAAGAGGTATAGCTGCAGGACAAGGAGCCAGTTGTGGTTTTGGAATGAGAGGTCAAAAATCTCGATCTGGACCTGGTATCATGAGAGGTTTTGAAGGTGGTCAAATGCCGCTTTATCGACGATTGCCCAAACTTAGAGGAATTGCAGGAGGTATCCCTTCTTACACAACACTTGGGAATTTACCTTTTGTTTTATTCTTGGAATTTGTTGTTTACGGATTTTGAAAATAACGTTTTTAATTATCGCGCTTATGATTGATTCACAATGTAATAAGAAATGATGTTCAAACGTGTGTATTGTACATTTTGTTAATAAGTTAATTTTTAGTCTATTTACTACCAAATGGGAACTTTTGTGCAAATGTTAGAGATGCAATTTGAGTTGAAAGTCAGATATTCATGAAATTTGCAGTATCTTAGAAATACAAGATTGAATATAATTGATGCACTAATAGGTTACCCTTTTTTTACCATGTTTTGTTGAATTGTCCGTAGCATCATAATGCTTCACATGGAGTTTATATGGATTTTGTTGAATTATATTAGGATCATACTGTTAGGGAGTGATCAAGAAAGATGTTACCTGTAGCAACATCATTAGTAGGAAAAAACAATGGTTAGATGAGAGTTGTGATTCCTGGTTGCAGATTGATTACGTATACTTGTTGCGTGCTTGCATCACATTTGAAAGTCATGAAGTATGCCTATTACAGGGGACGGATATGATGTTGTATATAAATTATAGTAGATTCCCTTTATTGACATCTTGAAATGGTGATTATTGTCTCAAGAGAATCATGGCATTATGGATTATACCAAGCTTCCTCAGTTCTTATTATGCCTGACATCTTTACTTATTGTATATTTTTTCCCCTGATTCTTCTATATCCTTCCATGATTTCATTTCAAAAGCAATTATCGTATCAAAGGTTTTTCTTTCATTCTTTTTCGTAGGATCTCTCTTAATTTATTTAGTATATGCATAAATCTCGCTTGGAATCATGTTTTAATGTTCCTTCTTTTCTTTTATTTTTATTAAAAAAACATAATAAGGTATGCATGCTGGATTGCCGAAATATGTCCACATCAATCTGATAGACATAGAAAAGGCTGGATTTCAAGAAGGGGAAGAGGTGTCTCTGGAGACACTGACGGAGAAACGTGTGATTAACCCATCAGGAAGGGAACGGAAACTTCTATTGAAGGTACAAATTACTTGTTGGTTTATGGCTATCTAAATTTTTTCCCTTAGTTGTTGTGTTACGTGTTCTTTTCTGTGATTGTTTTCATGATGTCTAGAGGTATTACGATGTTTCACTTTTAAAAACAAATGAGGATGGATAATTTTCCTAGTACCCCATATATCAAGAAAGACTTCTCATATGAGGTCCCTTGTCTATCGTGAATAAAGCTACTTTCTTTAAATTTTTCATATTATGCCTTTAATCAGAGAATTTTGGTTGAGCTCAGACATATGTCGTTTGTTTATGATATGTATGTAAGTTCAAACATAATATTTTGGTGGCTGTATTTGTGGTTTGAATTTGAAACTGTAAAGTTGGAATATAAGAGGTTCTTTGGTTGAAAGAGTTAAAGTTAGTTAATGGATGTTGGGATATTAGAGATGTTGAAACCGTGTTTCTCAACTGCATAATGGAGTCCGTTTTGTAAGGCTCAAAGAAATAATTACAATATAAATACGATAAATTTTTTTCTTATTTATGCCTATAGTTAATCTATAATAATCACAGAGATCCTAAACATATTTTCAACAAGAGAAATAAGGCCTTTTGTCTATAAATAAGAAGAGGGCTGAGACTTGAGAGGGAGAGATATCTTGTCATTTTAGTGTAGTCGGGTCCTTGGATATAGGGAGTAGGGAAGATTGCAGACCTCTGAAGTTCTGTAGTTTTCCATACAAGGAAATTTTCCCTAAATGTACATTTAATTAAAATATCAATTTCTGTCTATTGGTATAAGGCTCCATCAAGGAGTTGGGGGTATATCATTGAAGATTATGTGGCAGGAATAAGAATAAAGGCACACATGGATGTCATGGACGGTGAGGAAGTAATTTCAGTTGGGGAAGATGCATCTGTGTTGGATCAAGAAGTTTGGGAGGTATTTTCATATGAAATAGGTGTTGGAAGGAGAAATATAAGTCATCTGTGTAGCCATGGAAGGACAAGCTTTGTTTTTGTTTCAATGCTCCAAAACCCGACTTGGGTGATGTGTCATAATGTTATTAGGTGTTTCCAGCCATCCATGATTCGCAACCCATTTGGTATTTTGTTGGGTATGAAGCAAGAGGGCTTGTGCATTAATACAAGGATCAATTTGACATACAGGTCAGGTTGTTGCATCTGCTACTAGATAGAATATTTAAAAGGGTTTTTCTTGAAAGGACGGCAAGATTGAAGCTACCCCTGGACGGTCACTATTGGAGGAGATTGATTTGGAAGAAACTATAGATGGGTGAAGAAAAGAGTCGGTCGGTTTGGAAATGAGCAAAGAGAGAATTCAAGAATATAAAATGGAGAAGTAAGAAGAAAGGTAAAAGAAATGGAGTGAAATGACTATGGCATCGAAGTGGAAGTTGATCGGCCTAGGGTAGAGGAGAATAAAAAAGATTACCAAACAGGGGACAGTAGGATTGCAAGGTCAACCACCTGGTAACCTAACAGAAGTGGAATGAAAAGGAAAAGAGGTCGTTATGGGTGGAACCGATGAAGAACAAAGCTGGAAGAAACATGTGTCACATCATTGTTGAATGCCGAGGCCACCAAAAGTGTGTTCTTGTACTAAGGATGATAGTAGCCAAGGTGATATCAAAGGCAAAGATGAAGCCAAATATGTTTAGAATCTCACAACTTCAACCTTTGGGTGACATTGAGCTTGAAGATGAAGTTGTGGGGAAGCATCGTTCAAATTCTGACCTATGCTGTTGCTAAACATGAAGATGGATTGTTGAATTGTATTTCAAAGAGGCTGACCGCATAGGCTCATGCATTGATGTGAGGCAGATTAATGGAAAAGACTTCCTTTATGAGAAGAGGTAGATACTGAACATTGCCAAGTATTATTGATGTAGAGCAAGACGAAGTTTGAGAGGTGGGATGTAGGTGTCGAAGAGTTCTATGGCATGACTGGGACTCAACTTTTCAACAAATTGATACCTTATTCTAGCTGCAGCAATACTGTTGTGGTTTATTAATCTTTTTCACCTTAACGATAAGGTGAAACTTGAGAGGAGAGTATTGATACACCTGTTAGTTGAAGGAGTTTGAGTTAAGCTTGTAGTTTGTGGGAGCAAGGATTATTAGAGAAATAATGCGTGCTGTCTATATATAAGAAGAGGCTGAAGGAGATATATCTTGTTATTTTGATAGAGTTGGGCCCTTATGAGTCTTCAGTTGGCCCTCCTCCAACCAACTTAGAACGAGAATTGCTCTTCCAGCCTCCTGCATGGTTCAGTTTCGGAAAAAAGCCTTACCGGAAGATGGCTTCCTATAAGCTCCGTGAAGGAAAATAACATGCTTGGAAGCATGCCACCGGTGCGTCGAGGGGATTTAGAGCATCATGGGAGGGGGATCCGCGACCAATTAGAATTCTTTTAGACAAGGAGTGGAAAGGGTATAACAGATTGACAGCTTTCCTACCATAGTTTTTAGATTTTTGAGACTTGCTCAACTCCACAAAGCCTGACTTGTAAAATGAGAACTATCCAAATTTGGTAAGCTTTATGGGTCATATCTCTAGGCAACTTGTGACTTGAGATTTTCTCCAACATACCCCCTAATGCCCAAGGCTATTGATCTTGGTTCGTGGAAAACATGGGTGGCTAACAGCGTATTCAGAGTATACTCTAATATCATTTAGAATTTTGGCCTAACTCAACCAAAAAGACTAGTTTGTAAGGTAAAGAATGCCCTAGCTCTAAAAGCTCTATTTGGGAAGCCTTTGTTTGTCCACGCTCCAAATATTCAGTCATGAGTGTGTGAGGGGAGGTGTTGAAATTTTACACTAACTAGAGAGGGAGTGTTAAAAGATAAGAAATTAATCATATGAGATGCTTCAAGATACTCTAACATACACATACAAGTAATTACAACTTTACCAAAAAAAATTCATATCTACGAATGCTAGTAATTCATTTCTAAAGTGATATTTAGCGGTTGAAAGAAACTGTAGCATGTTCTGGAAAGTTACTGCACTACTTGTAGCATCATGAATTTTGTTGGTTCAGTTTTATTGTATTCGTTGTCTGTAAACATATAATACACTACCAAGTGGGAAAAAGCATGGTGGTGGTTGTTGCTACAATTGTCATTATTTGAAAGAGCTCTTCTGGTTTCCTCATAAACTCAGGAAAATAATTGCAAAAAACATAGTTTCAATTTCAAACAACTTATACGGGCTACCATTAAGCAAGTTGTATGCTTCTAATTAATCATGCATTGTGCACTGAACACGAAGTTCCACGCTTTTTGTCACAATGGATCAAGAACACGTACAAAATATATTTTTAAAAAGGAAATATGTAAATAATAGTTTGTTGTGCTCTGGTTGCAGGTTTTGGGTGAAGGAGAACTAAGCAAGAAGTTGACAATAAAAGCTGGTGCCTTTTCCACATCAGCAAAGGAGAAACTTGAGTCTGCTGGTTGTTCCATCACTGTGATTCCTGGCCGTAAGAAATGGGTTAAGCCATCAGTTGCCAAAAATCTTGCACGTGCCGATGAATACTTTGCAAAGAAGCGAGAAGCAGCTGCTTCTGAACCAGATTCTGTTTAATTATGCAACACTTGTATGTCATCATCATAAATCATCATCAACAAATTGGTTTCTTCTTTAGGAATGCTTCATTTAGTTTTTATGTTAATTGATACACAAACTCCTCTGGTTCTGATTTTAATTAAAGTTTAATGTTGTATATCATGTTACATTTTGTTTAGCCATGAAAATATCTTGCAAAATAAAAAAATGAGTGCATATTTGCTTGTCAATTTGTGCTGGAAACCTTTGTTAGTAATTAGAGTTGTCAATATCATGGGGCTTTGAAGTTTAGGCCCCAGTCCACATAGTAAAGGGGCTTGAAAATTCACAAGATTAAAAAGTCCACATTCATGCAAATCCACAAATAAAAAAATCAAAAGGCGCCAAAATTTCTATAAATATTTCTTTAAAAAACAAAAAACTTTTTTTTTTACCGGAATTTTTTTTTTTACCTTTATAGTGGGCTTTTTTTAGGCCCACAAATAAATAAATTTTAGAGTGGGCTTTGCCCCAAATATTTTGTTCAATTAGGGGCTTTAATTTAGTAGGTTTGGTAAGGACTTTTTTAAGTGTGTGTTTAATTTTATAATAAGGTGACTCCTTGTGTCTTTATAAAAAAGGCGTAATTTGGTTAAGATATTCTGTAGTTTCTTGTACAAGGTGGATACCGAAAGTTCTTGGTTCGGTGCCTTATTTCACTGTTCAATGATGCTGATGCAAATTCATTTCCAAATTTTGGACCCTTGCGTTAGGGGAAAACTACTTAGCCGACTATGGCATAATACGTGTTGACAGTTGCAATATGATGATAGCTGTAAATTCCTTCCAAATATAGATCTACTTTTTTCCACATTCTTTTCTCTTTTTCTTGTATTCTTTGAATAAAAAAAATCTAGCGACTCAAAAAACATGGTGCTTGACAGCTGTTTTCTTAAAAATATTTTCTTTCCTTTTCATTTTGTTGTCGTTTTTTACATCTTTTGGTTGACTTTGTTGCTTGACCAAATTACGCAATCATCTCAAAATGGAAGACCTATGACTTTTCACATTTGAAATGTGTATGAAAAAAAATGGTCAACAAAATGAATCGATTTGATTTGAGATGTCATAGTCATGCTTTAATATATTGGGTCTTAAAGCATGTGCAAGTAAACTAGTATTATTATTCCCTCTAAGACACGCACTTGATTTTTGTAACTAACTTGCATATGACTCCATGATGATTTTGTAAACCTAACCACAAACAGGCATGAATTGAACATTTGTAATGTTTCCTCATTAGCGTTGATTTTGGATCTATTCTATCGTTTTAGAGCTGTTATCCCCCAAGCTATAAGGTGATATAACTGTTGTATTAATACCAAGTTTGGTTGCGGGACCAAAGTGTGTCAATCCTTTCAACTAAAATCGTCCTTTTCACCGAATTGAAGCCTAACTTCAACACCCTCAGCTACTTTTGCAGTTTTAATGATGTTGATTAAATATGGATCACATGCACTCACACAATCACAAATCTCAACTGTCCAATTTTGATAGAACGATACATATTTTAACTTTGTGATTTAAATATGTTTTACGTAGTTGAAATACAAGTTGTCAAATCCCATCTTGTTCAGACAATTAAGATTGTTTGACTATATATTGAATGTAACTGCATGTTTGTGACAAAAATTGATTTTGTAAATTTGGTTTTTCTGAAAAATGAGTTAAGTGTAAATTGATTTATGTTTAAATACATTTACATTAAAGTGAGTTGAACAATTGATTTTCCATGTAAAATCACGTTTAAACTCATCCTAACTTTTAGTTAGAATCAATTTACTTGTGAACAGGGGCGGAGCCACCCCCCATCTAGCATGGGCACTAGCCCAGGCTCAGCTCCAACTTTCTTTGTAACAAGCCCAACCATTACTAGAACTTTTAGCTTTTCCTGCGGATTTTTGTGTAAATTCTGCAAGAAACACATTTCCTGCAAATTTTGCCAAGGATTTAGGTTCCTAGGTGAGGTAATACCTTAGGATTTTAGGATCCGCAGGAAATGTGAAATTATTCGCACGAAGGAAGTGACGTTTTACGATAAAATTTTTGCCCAGACTCTATAAAATTTATGGCACCACCGTGAACAACCAAAATCAGCTTTACACTTCCATGATCAATTATCAGTTATGACTGTCCGAAACATGGAATCAAAGCTAAAACTCATTCCATATTGGTGATGGATGGTAAACCCACGTCAAGAGGAATTTTAAAAAAAATTCATAAAAGAAAGAATATATGCAGTAAACTTTATCAATTATTTAGATTTGTAAAGGTACATCAATTTGCAAAATATTGACACGTTTCATTGAGAATATGACTGCAGTTCTTTATTGAGGGATGGAAATATAGTTTGTGTCCGGCTTATTGGGAAGCAAAGATGCAAGAAAAGATCCTTGTCTCACAGTATGTCAATAAGTATTTCATGCCTCATCATGTCTTCTATTTTATTTTTTAAAATTTAAATAAGATTTTTGGTTTTTGGTTACATGTAATCTATACAAAAACAACAATGTTAGAGATTGGTGCATTGGATCCTTGGCAAGTCGCAGCAAATACATCAATCATAAACAATAGATGTGTTTACAGAAAAATAACAGAATTTGTATACTACCTATATGGGGCACCAAGTTTTGTGTCGTTCATTTTTTTTTTTATCACATTTAAACAATTTTATTTATAATTTTATCCAAACCGTGTATAAGAATCTATACTTGTTTTCTTTAGTTTATTACTCGTGACGAATGACTATAAGTCTAGTTAACTTTTACATATGTTTCTAAATATAAGATCTCATTGATCAAATAAAATATAACTGGTCATAGTATAAAAACTATTATCAATTGATCATATTGTGTTTTAAGTAAATGTGAAATAATTCAATGTATTTGGTAAATAAATAATTAATATTGTAAAAGTTTTGAAGGATAAAAGACAAGATTTTTCTTCAAAACAGACATATACTTAAAGATGAAGGTAGTATAAGATTCAAAGTTCACTTTATATAAATATATATTGTTGAGATCATATAATTCATTATCAGGTTGACTTACATTTCGACTAATCAAGAATGATTTTCCTACTTACCGTCTGTTCAAGTTTAAAACAAATTAACTTGAAGATTTTATTTACCAAATGAAAAGAAAAAAAAAAAAAAAAAAGTTAAAGTATTGACCCGTACGAGGGGATTTGTTGGAGATCAAATTGGTCTTTAGATTTTAGATAATGATACAAAAGGACTAGATATGGAGAATGGGTAATTTTGATAATTTGACTATTTCATCAAACTCTTGGCTTGGAGAATAAGAAGGTTCTCATGTTGCGAAATGATTTTTTTTTTTTGGTTGAAAAATGAGTTTCGGTAGCTAGTGTGACCTCAATAACCTAATATAAATCAATGGTTGCAATTATGTAAATCCCAAATCGATTAATACTTGAAATTGTTTACTACGTGTAAAATATAGTAATATTTTCATCTAAATGCTCCCAACAACAATGAGATTGTAAGACATGTAATATCTTACGCTATTAATTTATGTATCAGAACATTTAAAGAGAAAAAAATATGCACCAACAATATAAACTAACTTTACACAGATAAACAATAAAAATAAAATAATTTATAATTATCTTTAAAACACGATTATAAATCAAATTTACATGGTAAAATGATTGATTCTCATCACATGACAATGTAAAAATATATTATATCGTAAGTGTCTAACCTTCAAACTCACATTTTAAACGGTAATTCATGTGTCTCGGTAAGAAAAAATTTATATCTGCTAAATTAGTTGATAAAAAAACAATAGTTCATGTTTAACTAAGAAAAAATTAGTGTTCGTGTAAGATCAGTTATCCTATGTGATAAGAAGCTACAAATTGAAATTTTGATAAGACTCAATTTGAAAAACAAGCATTAAAGGGAACTAGTTTGATTTTTCTAAAATTTGAAAGAATGGTAGGGCCAAGCCGGCCCATGCCTCACCAGTATTTCAGAGTTTGCCGACTCTTTCCAATTCAAAAGTTTAAGAGTTTGCCACGTGTAAGTATGTATGTAATAAAATGAAACGTTGTTATGTTAGTTGAAATCCTTTGTAAAAGGTACGCTCCACCATACAATAATACAACAACGGATCCTTTGATACTTTCATTCAGATCTATAATATAATAATCCCTTACTATACCTTAATTAATTAAATAAAATCTGGAATCATAGTCACGTTAAGGCCACATGACATTAGTATCATATGTTACTGTGATAGAATGGGTTAATATCGTGGGTGCGATAAACGATGTGATATTACGCGGGAGGCACCGCCCGCATGAATTAACCATACATTACTAAAAATATCTTCAATTAAATTAATCAAATATTAAAATAATATTTTATTAAACACATAAATATAAAGCAACAAACAAGTGTGGTTGAAACCCAAAGCTTGCTTGCAGTTCCACCTGCACCTCTTCATTTCTTTTACAACCACAACATCCTCTTTACTTTCTTCTTTCATTTCCATTTCAATTTCAATTCTTTTTCTTCAATAGCTTTTGTACAGTAAATTCATTCAACACAAGGTACTTCTACTACTTCTCTCTTTAGATCTATTTACACTTTTTCATAACGGTATCAAATTTAATCTAGACAAATCAATAATCATATCAGATCCGTTTTTCATTTCCACTTTAATTTGCTTTTATTTTGTTAGTTTAACGGTATGGTATAGTTTTGTTTTAATTTTAATTTTATGCTTTTTGTTATTAACGAAAAAACAATAATAATTAAGGTGATTAGAGCTAAACGGTTAAGAAATTATTAAACGTGTTTATAATTTATTTTGCTTATGTTCAAATTTGACCAGATCTTAATCTTGAGCTGTTACAATTTTTCCGTCCATGCACGTGAAACGTGCTTAAATAGATTCAAACGCGTGATTTTTCTGCTTAATTTTTGTTTTATATATCTCGTTCTGAATTTTGGTTTTGCTATGTATCTGTGTTGATGAACAGATTTTAATTGATATATACAAATTTAGAAGGAAGATGAACGGAAGAGACTCCGTCGTTTGCCCTAAGCCCCGCCGTGTCGGACTCCTCAACTTCGCCGTCAACGACTACCCGAGCAGATCTTTCCGGTGGCATCTCAGGTAAATTTTCATTTCTCTCCCTTTTTCTTCTTTTCTCTTCCGTTCAAGTTTATTGAACTTTTGTATTTTTTTTGTTTTTCTTCTTCTGCAGTTGCCAAGTTGAACCATGTGATTCAAACTCATCTGCGTCAAATCCCTTGGACACAATTCTCACCAAGGTAACTAATTTCTCTATGTTTTACTTTGGTTGTTAATTTGTTATAGGTTATGTTGAATTTAGGTTGAAATTGGAATAATTGATAATTATTTTATATGAATTTATTATTTAGGTTTAATTTTAATAATTGATCTATTTTTTACATTGGTTAATGTTAACTTGTTACTTGTTAAAATAAGCTTGGATTACTGTGCTTTTTGTTGAATTTTTTTGTTTTTGTGTTATGGCTTTTGATTGAATTGTTCTGTTCTGTGCTTTTGTTGATTTGCAGGATGATGATTTTGATACGGAACAATTATTAAGTCCTCCAGTAGCCTCGTCGCCGCCCCCATTTTTCTGTGGGTCGCCGCCGAGCAGAGTAGCTAACCCACTAATTCAGGATGCTCGATTCGGGGATGAGAATTTCTCGCCCCTCTCACCATCGTCATGGGTGGTGGTTCCTGCCCCATCCGGTCTGCCACCTTCTCCCCCATCTTCTGCAAGGAAGGGAGGATGTGTTCGGGCCAATTTTGGTAACAATCCGGCAGTGAGAGTCGAAGGATTCGATTGCCTTGACAGGGACAGCCGTAATTGCAGCATCCCTGCTCTGGCTTAGAACAACAGCAGCATAATACACACATCTTGACACTAGAATTTCAGTTTACTACAGAAATATAACAACCACCATATAAGAGCCACGGGAAAGGAATTTTGGATGTCCTAGTTTGGAGAGGATAAGAGTTAAAATTTTAGCTTGTGACTTCTTTGTTTGTAAATATGTTGAGAGTGTGTAAATGTCAATAGTGTGTCTCTTGTTTAGGTAGTATACCGTAAATAGTGACTAAATAATGCGGTTAATGTTGAAGATTGAGGTTAATTTGGGTTCTAGTGTCTTGAAAACCATCCTCTTGTTTGTAACTTTGTAAGTAGAAGAGTCATTAGGGGATAGAGATATTTCATTTTGATTTTCTTTTATGGGTCCTATGAATTGTAATTGTAACTACCGGCTTAAAAAGGAAAATTTGTACAAAGAAATGTTTGTTTGAGAATTCTTAGTGAGGAGTATATTTAGCAACTTGAATGACATGAACAAGTCTTTTTCGTTTGTAAATAGAAAGATTGATCTTTACTACTTTCCTTATTCTTCATTACTTTTGTCTTATGACTGTGTGAGATTCTTTCTTCATTAGGCTCCCTTGTCATGTGCGCTTTGTGGGCTTTAGCTTACCCTTAACGCAAACTTTAGGCTCTCAATCCCCTTCATAGGTTCCGGTTTTCGGGTACTCCCAACCTACCAGAAGAATTCATCTTCCGCTAGGCTTTTTTCCTGCAATTTGAGCAACGAGCAATTGCCAAGTTTTCATCCTCTTTTATGCCGAGACAACAAAGCAAAAAGGTTTTCTTGCTGGTCCGCTGTAATAACTTTGTCACGGTCACGGTTGTGTCCTCGTGGTCAGTGTTTTTGTTGGGTTGAATGTGTAGTTCACGGTATCTATTGGACCTTGTTCACCCTCAGGGTAGTAGCATTTTGCTTGTTTATGTTCGATATACTACAAGTGGTCCCTGCAGATCAAAATAGTACTTGTAGATCCAAGCAGTCCAAAGCGTAGTATTCATATGGATTTTACCTAACAAAAGAATCGATGTTGAAGTGTAAAAAAAGAGTTGTCTTAGCACTCCTCTTAACAACTATCCAAGTCATCCTCCTAGATCAAATTAGTCGCTAAAGTTTTTCTGGGAGCCATCTTGTCTAATAGAGTACAATGTTTTGGACTTAATTAGTCAACTCTATAACTTATAAGCCCGATAAAACAAGCATACAATGTACTTCATAGGATAGGATGAATAACTACATAATCTAAGTTGGACGTTGATATGCTCCAGTAGCAACATTCATGCGTCAAGCAAGACATCCTCAACTGAATTTTCCATTACAAATTTACAGTCACTGCAATTTCTCGTTGACTTGAGTGGTAGAGTGTACACTACTTCTTTTAAGACGTTGAACTGTTCTCCCTCCACCACTTTCAGCCACCGTTCAGGATTCACCTCAGATCAAGTTTCCTTCTTTGTACAATGTGTTACCACCTCTTTTCTTACCATCTTCTCCATACCATCTTTTCCATTAAATAAGCTAAAACTATTTCTCAAAACTTCCCAGCTGTCGTTCCATTAGCAATTCTCTAAAACTATCATGTCCAAAATAATGTAGGGTTAAATTTGAAACTTTTATCCTCCAGGTTAGCAAAGTTGTTGATAAAAGGTTTAGATTAGTACAGTTGAATCCAAATTTTGATCTTAAAAATTGTTACCCCTTGTATGGCCAATACAGAGAAATGAATAAAACTCATTTAAATCTAAGCTACACTGTGAATCTCGATCCTTTTATAATGGTTAAGAATTGTATTCATTTCTTAAAAAAACAAAAAAAACCATGGTGGCCCATTGGGCCATATCGATCCACCATTTTTTTCATTTATTTTATATCAATGTAATAAACTTACTTTTTGCCACCTAAAATCTATAGTCATTCTTTTAAGTGGCGACTAATAAATTAAAATAGAAGCCTTAATCCATTAAATATAAGAAAGGGCATACAGGTTTTATGTTATTTTGTAGGAGAAAGCTCTGATTTATTTTTTATTTTTTTTATCTTTTTTGGTTATAGAATTTTTGCTACTAGTCAGTTGACATTTATATCCTAGTGAAGTTTCCATAGCAAGCAGCTTAGAAGTTTCTATATGACGCAGAACGGAAACAAAGATTAGCAAGTGCTAAACTTAAAAGATAAACAAATAGGTTGCAAGCAACAAACCTATCAAATAAGGGTGTATGTAATCCATCAAAATTGAAAAAAGTTCTCGATAATTTTATTGAATGATAAAGTGTCTCTTAGGCTACGAAAGTTCTGTTTAAATACTAGGAGAAATAACAAACCCGAATAGGTCGAAAAATAATAAACTGAAATAAAACAGAAAAATAATAAATATGCTGAAAAATTAAAATGCGATGTTGGGCGAAGCAATGAGTTATGCATGTGAGGACTTGGGCTTTCCGAAAAGGTATAATTTGAGTCAATCTGACACCAAATGTCAAATCTGCACTATTTCAAGTGAGTCTTTCTTGCGAGCCACTTCATCTTCGATACGCGCTGCTAGTTTGCCTAGATCACTATAGCGTACCTACATTATGCAAAGACAATATCTCTTTTAGAAACCAATGACTATATTTTCTGATTTGGACCTAAAGTGATAAATGAAACCTTACATCTTAAAGATGTACATTGCAAACAATGAAACCATAAAGCTAATAGGCATAAAAGTAAAATGATCAACAGAGCCTGGAGGGAGTTCCTTGCATCTTCAAATATACTCTATGTTGGCTAAGCATCTATGCTTACGTGAGTGCAAAATAAAGAAGTGAAAAACAAAGATTTTGAAAGACTTAAGCCATGATGGACAGTCAATTATAAGTAAGCAGCTTAACGACAAAATTAGTAACCAAGGTAGCTATGCTATTCAAAAACAAATTCAGAGCGTGCTTCAAGCTGAGTGGTTGCTTCAAGTTGAACCAATGATATCACTTCATTGGATACAAACAACAATGAGAAATCAAAGTCTGGCGTCGCCAAATCTGCAAGAATCAACCAATAATGATGGGTAATTTATCTCAACCAATAAACATTCACATTTTTTAATGGTATGCATGAACTATTTTGACTCCACCAATAAATTGCTCATTTTCATTGGTTCGTGGGTAAATTATGCATTATTCTTCAAAGGTAATCTTGAAAAAACCTCAAAAAATTAACTTTTTTTCTATTAAAATTGAGTTAGTTTATTTCGATTTTACGCAAATTTGAAGAAATTAACTCTTTTTTTACTTTTGATTACTTTATAAACTAGTTCAAAAAGAAGTTTATAAACTTTTTAAACTTTTTTTTTTCTTGACCAAAAAAAGAAAAACCTTTGTTTTCTGGATGACTTTATGATGGGGGATAATTTATGTTGTTTGAAACAAGTTTATAAGCATGAAACTTTATTACCGTGATTTAGTATATTTTTGTTTGATAATTAAGTTGAAATATCGATATATTTATATGTATTATATATGTATATATATGTCATCCCTTAAAAAAAAAAAATCATATATACTATATATAAAGAAAATACATGTTTTGTGTTGACTTTTTCACTTTTCATTATACCTTAATGCTTGCTACATTATTGATGTCATTCAAAAAGATAAAAATTTATATTATATTTATTATATTATTGATCTCATTGAAAAAATATAATTATAGTTTGTCCTAATATGAAAGTGCAAAAAAATCTATATCTATAAATTTGATGAAAATCAAAATGAGTTCAATCAGAATTTGATAAAAACTAATATTCGTAATTTATACGTATTATCACGATAAAAAGATCAGACAAAACTAGTTTAATTAATGTGCCCATGTGAACGTTGGTATATGTAATTATTTTAATATTAGGTAAATGTATGAGTTGATGATTTGAATATATTCATAGAACTAATTTGGTCGCGAATATAAAAAAAAAAAAATCAAACAAAGTTAATATATTATGAATGGATGATGAAACTTCCTGTGCTACAATAAAGATTTTTGATACCTATAGAAAAAAAAAAGTTAAGGCTAGAATAATACAATTAATGGATGATGAGTTTCTTATAAATAACTTAAATGGATGATAAGTACATTGAACAATGTTGTTCGTTGGTTTAACTTAAACTCAATTACTAGTAATTATGAATAATCGTTGAAGTGTTGACGTTGTCAAACTCAACTATATTAGATTGTTCCTGTCAATTTTTTTTTTACAAAGACAGATTAAGCTAATATATTAGTTTTAAAATTATTTTATATTTTAATTGTCTATATATTTGGCCCCTAATAAATTCAAAATTTAAGAAAGCCACTATGGCTCGAAAGTATTGGGTTCCACCACTATGGACCAAACCAAAAGATAGCTGGAGATTGTAGGAGCCATGGATGGATCTAGTGAAATTTCAATCTACAATCGTTGCCACGAAGTCCTCGTTTCAACTAAAGATTCACAAGACAACAAGTAGACAGACAAAGGCATTTATTGTACGTTAAGCTATTTGAGAAAATTATAACTCAAAATTGATTATGACTCAATTATTATTTGTAGTTTTTAATTTTAAACATAATAATTTATTCAACTCACCTGTACGAATATAATTTAAACATTTTTTTTGATAAAATATAGATTCAAACATAAATAATCATTATTTTTAGGAAAAATATGATGTTTTTTTTTTTGAAGGAAGGAAAAATATGATGTTATATAAAGCTTAATTTGAACTAAAATGGATTTAAAAAAGAATATTTTTTTGTCGGCTTACAGAAGAAAAGATTATTATGGCATACAAAACAATTTCCACGTTGGTTGGACAATGGAACGCAACTTGCTTGAGGCATCTAATGTGGTTGGACACTTGTGTAGCGCCAGGAACATAATTTAGCAAACAAATTGACGCCGTTTTCCAACTGCCTAATTAAATTCAATATCGTCAATAATCCCAAGTCTATTTACGTCTCTATGTGTGTCCTGAACTTTTTCTGTAAAAAATCAAGAATTTGTTTATTTATAATAAAAACTTTACAGCAATCTCATTCTTAAAAAAGAAAATTCTCATTATACTAGTGAAAAAATGTTATAAACACTCGCTTTCTCAAACATTCGGTTTTTTTATCAAGTAGTCTAGATGATAGAATTCGCGTCTTTCAATGTGAAAAGATTCATGTAGGTGATACTCCTTCCATCCTATATATAAGAAAAAATTCTTTTTTTAAATACATTTAATAATTAATGTATCTAGTCTTCATTGTAGACTAAATACATTGATTATTGAATGTACCTAGAAAAAGAACCTTTTATTATATATAGGATCGGAGGGAGTACATTTTAAGGTCTTGCTAATCAGTGCGCTCAGGGCAATAGTTAAAGTAACCAAAATTAATAGTTTTGCATTGAAAACAACAATTTGCAAACTTTTTACAAGTTCACTTGACCGGTTTTTATCACTTTCTAACACAAAATTTCAATTTTGTTCTTTTATCCAATACCCCAAAGACACTCTTTAACATTTCCCTGCATTTTAAATACATATATCACATAAAGTGGTAAAATCTGCACATATTTTTCTACCACGACAAAAGAGTAAACGTGAGAGTAAGCGTAAAAAAAAATACAGTAAGTATATACCAAATTCTTTCCAAATAAAAAAAGGAGAATGCTAACCATTGTCCTTGGGACATTGGATAAGGGGATAAAAATAGAAATACAGTATTGAAAAATGATGAAAAGTGATAAATTTAACTTTTTAAAAGTCAAAATGTTATTGAAATCAATATAAACATGTTACTTTTGCCTTCCTTAACTATTGCCCTGAGGGCAATGGTTAACAAGACCCATAAAAAAATATTAAAAGTCTATAGCGTACTTTTATCAAGCAACGGTCAACTGTCGGCATGAGTTTTTAGAGCTCTTCCACCATAATATTTAGAAGCCACTCATTAATTGTGAATTTCACATGGAAACTTAGAGCATCACTAATAAGGACTTATTAAATAGACCCTACATGTTCTCCGTGAGTTTAGCTCAATTGGTTGGGACATTGCATAATTGATGCATGGGTTGGAGTTCGAACTCCAGATACTCCACTTTTTCATATTTAGTTGTGTGAGCTCTAGCCACTGAGTTACTAGACAAAAAACAAAAATAGACCATACATGTATACATCATTTATTTATAATTTTTTAATGAAAGTATTTATTAAAGGCTCAATGACTCCAACAACAATACACTAACAAAGACTCCAATAAAATGTACATAAATAGGTCCCACTAACTTTACATCATTATACAAAAATAATTTATTACTTCTTTTGCAAGTGGTACCAACCACTACATATTTTATTTCTTCTTTTACACGTATGGTTCGTTAGTTGCCCATGAGATAGATTATCCTTATATAGTTATATGTTGCTTAATATTGACTCATTTTGTCTTTCTTCAATGGAAGGTCCTTAACGACGAGTGATCCTTGTCAAATAATGAACCCTCATTGAAGATGCTTTTAGAATTGCACTTGAGTATGAGTTATTATGAATTCTAACTTTTTTGTTGACACAACTAATCTTGTACTAATATAATCCGTCTCAAAACTATACTTCCTCGATTCCTTATTATAAGATGAAAAAAAATCATCAAAACTAAGATAATAATCGGTTGTTTTAACTTTTTAAATATTTTTATAAATATGTTCTCACAAAAATTTATGAAGTATTAAATATATCCAATAATATTGAAAAGAAGCATTAAATTAGGGATAAAGAAGTTTTTTAGACAATAAATATAACTTAAAAGTTGTAACTTTTTATTATAAATAGAACCAAATATTTGTTTGAAAATTTTCTTATACATATAGGATCAGAGAGTATTCATTTTCTTTGTCCCAAATTATAAGAAAAAAGTCAATTTTTATCATATTTAATTATATTATTTTAAAAATCATTTTTCAAAGAAAAATTAAATGAAAATTACATTCATTAACCTTAAGGATTAATTTAAAAGAAATGAGGAATACACAGCCACTTTGCAGCATTATTATATATATGAGATTGACTACTTGTCAAGTGTCAATAGTTGGTTTGTTGTAGGCTTGTAGGGTCCCACAATATAGTTTGGAGTTTATGCCGACAGATGAGCATGCATGCAAAAGTATAGAATATCAATCAGAGGTCCTAGTATTGGAGTAGTAGGCATGTTCCTTGTTCATGCAAATCGAAGGCACGCATCTGACACAAAGCAGCACTCAACTTTCAATTCATAAAAATATCTCTTTCAAATTCAATTCATTGGTGAGCAGACACTACGGCGGCATGCCGCTTGGCCAACATGTAAAACCTTTGCCTTTGGCATTAATGACACACCACTATTATCCCATTCTAATATCTAAACGCCCATTTTACTGCTCTACCCTCTCAAATGTTTACTACCACACTTTACCATCTTCAATGATTCTCGAAGCAAAAGAAATTGTTTTAAGATAAATGATACTTTCAGTTTTCAATGCAATAATGATGCTTGATTTTCAATTATACTCCTAAAATTAAGACTATATACATTACTTCTAAACTATTTTTTTTTCTTTATTGAAAAACAAACTAATAGTTGATTAGGATAATTTCGTAAAATAACATCTTTTTTTTTAATCAACGCATTTTTTAATATGTGTGTAAAAACCTTAAACGTCATTCATTTTAAAACAGAGGGAGTAAAAGAGTATCATGACTTAAATATCATATCAAACACTTTAATCTAGCCATTACGAGTGGACATTCACAACAACTTTCTCTCTATTGACACTAACCTTTTCAGAGACTTTACTCAGTACTAAGTGGAACATTTTAATCCAACCTATATGCAGCCTTTTCATGGTCCAAAAGACTAGTCTATTAGATGAAAGAGCATCATGACTTAATATCATCAAACACTTTAATCTATTCGATGTAGGACTCTAACAGTATCCAAGTGGATTGATTAAAGAACCCCTTAAAATACAAATTTGTATTGACAAATTTTTTATTTTTCTCTTGACAATAATTACACTATTTTTTAATGCAAATTTACTTATTTTAAAATTTTAATCAATGTCACAATTGCACATGATAACATTCTCTAATGACAATTACCTCCGTCTTAAGATAACTGAGTCCGTTCAAAACTCAAAGTTTTTGCTTTAGCTAATACTTACCTTTCCCAAAAGAGTGACTACATTTCTCAATCTACTTATTTATAGATTATGTTAACTAATGTCTCTAATGTTTTGAGGCATTAGTTAACAGAAAAAAACAAAAATTTGTATTGAAAAATATATTTTTATATTTTTAAAAGTTTAATTATATAAATTTTAAAATAGCTTTGCTATATTTATCTCTTTAATAAATGTCTGGGAGACATATGTTAACATTTTTTATGGGTCTTACTAACAAGTGTCCTCGAGACACTATTTAACCATTCTAAATTAAGAAAATATTTTTTAAAAACGATAAATATTTTAGTTTTCAATTTTCAATATATTGAATTAACAAATCTTCATAAAAACTTATTCATTTATAATTCTTAAAGAATGTTAGAGAAACACTCATTAGTTTTTCCATTATTTTATAGGTTATACTAATAAGTGTTCTAAGAACACTCATTAAGAATTCAAAAATAGAAATAAATGATAACTTTTATGTAGAAAAATCTACTTTTTATTGTTTCAGTGACTTAAATACATTATTTCTAAGACAAAATTTTTATTTTAAAAATACTTATCAGCATTTGCATTCTTTTATTTATAAAAAGTTTTGAACAATAAAAAACAAAATCATCGAAATGAGCAAGTAGTTGTTCAAAAAAAGTAAAGAAGCTAGTAGCAGTTGTTAGCGAATCGCAAAGTGTAGGCAGAGTCACGTGGAGGCAATGATTTTAAACAAGATTGAATAGGCAACGGTGATAACTGCAAATCAAAAAGTGGGATAATCTTTGGTTTAACTTAATTTAATAATATCGACCTCATTTTCACCGAAAAAATTCATTGCATTGCACCCACATAAAGAGAAACGGGCTAGATGAAGTGTTTGACTTTGTTCTAGTTGGAGCTACTTGGTACTTGCTCCATTACGTTCTCCCAAGGGTGAGATTTTTTGTCGTTTTGTTCCAAATTAGTGTCAAGAAATAATGAATCTGTTTTAGCAAAATAAAAATAATGGAATTGCCGATTAACTATTCGTTCCATTTCATTACTACAAAGTTTAATTATTTTACCACTTCTTATATTTGTTACTAAATTTCTTTTTGCTTCTAAAAAAAAGGTTTGAATTGTGAGGTATTAAAAAGTTAAAGTTATATGAATTTTAATGATAAAATAAGTTTCATATATAAACACACCTTATTAATTATAAATAAATGAGTTAAAATACAATAAATAAAACAGGGTCTTACTAATTTATACATTAAGGACACATGTTGAAGAATTAAAAAGTGGAAATTTGACAAAAAAAAGTGTAATTGTTGTATTTAAAAAAGGGAAATGCTCAAAGAAAAAACTTTATCTTAGAAATCATGTATTCAATCTATTGAAATTTTTAAAAGCAATTTTTTGAACATAAAATTTAACAATTATTTACATTTTTAAATCTTTAACAAGTCTTAAAAGATGTTTGTTACCACGAACCCTTTAAAAAATATGAATACATGATTGTTGTGATATAATTTGTGTCTTAAGGAGTACGTAGAACACAAATTATGAATCTCTATAAAAAATACATCCATAAAAAATTAATAATTTATGATTGATGATTAAAACACAAATAAACTTTAAAATTAGACCCTTAATATTAAGACCGAAGAATAATAATTTACACATGATGACATGACACACAAGTAAATCCTTGAAAAACAGCTCACATCACATCACCACTCAACATGTTCTCCTTTATCCCCTGCTTGTGGTACCTATAGCAAGTAGCCACCCAATTAAACAAACTTCCTCTATAAATACAACCAATATTCACCTTTACTTTTCTCAATTACTCACAAATTAGCTAGATTCAATTCAAGATGAAGAGGCAAAGAGGTGCAACTGTGAACAACCCCAAGAATCTTCCCAATGTTGAAGATGTGGTAGCAATGGGGAAGAAAAAAGGAAAGAAATTAGAGGGTGAACAAAAGATGGAGAAGGACGAGAGGAAGGAAAGCAGTGAGGGTACAACAACAATAAGGGAGGGTGTGAATATGAATAGTAATGTGGTGAATTGGAATTGGGAGGAATATATGCCATGGTTGGGAGGTGTTGTGGATGAACAAATGTCATGGGGTTCAACTTGGTTCCCTGGGTGGGATATGGATTTCATAGGTGAAGCTTTTAATAATGCTCTTTATAATGATGTTGTTTGGGATGATGATATCTGGAATCTCAAAAATCAAATTCCAATTCCATTACATGGAAAGAGATTTGAATTGGAGTAGAAGAGGTACAAGTACAACATATTATCAAGTTTTTCAGCTTTGTTTAGGCAGCTAAGAACGAAATTAATTTCACTATTTTCATGTCAATTTTACAAATATATATGTCAATGTTATATAATTAACTTACCCAAGTTATCTAATTATAAGCATCTTTGTTTGAGTTTATGTTTACACTTCTGTGAACAAAGAAGGATTAATGGCCTTTAATTGAAGTTGAATCCATTAGAAGCAACTGATATTTATCTCTAGCTGCTGAAGTATTTTTCTATTCGACTTTATTTATATCTTAGTTGAACTTTTTTTATTATACGGCTAATGTTAACTTGTGCCCTTAGGATATATATTAAGAAAATTTTATGCATTTAAATGATTAAAAAATTAACTATTAAATGCAATGCACACATTGTAATAAGTTTTTTTCTATATTTGAATCATTAACTTGTGCCTTAACATTTCCCTAATTATATCTATGGTCTATTTTTTTTGGCTATACGAGATTGAAGTATTCTGTCAACACTTTCAAGAAACATTTTGACAGACTGGGTAATTTAAACTCTAAAATCCTTTATAATACGGTGGCAACTGCAGTTGCAGATGACAATATCTTATAACATTATGTTCTAGAGGATTATTTTAAAACCAGTGTATAACCAAAAATGAGTTCTCATAGACAGGAAAATAAATATATCCAAAATAAAATATGTACGTGAATCTAGCCAAATCAATTTCAATTTCGAAGCCTCTAGTATAATGTTTATTTTTTTACTAAAGGAGCCAAAGGCTCAAGATAGACTTGTTAAAAAAAAAAAAGACTCAAGACAGAAGAAACTGTAGGGATATCACTTCTAGTAGGATGTGTTAAAATTCAAACATATCTAAATTAAAATCGTAAACTAGTCCACAAAATACTAAACACACCATAAATTGAATATTATTAGATGTTTTTTAATGTCTTTTTCTAAAAACTACTAACCAAACCAAACCATTTATATATATTTTGATTTGTTTTTATCAGAATAAGACAGTTAAATTGGACGGGATTTAATCAGCTTTTTCTTATCAGTCATCCAAAACGAACCACGAGTAATACCAAGTTGAATATCTCACTTTTGAGGCAGTTAAAAACAACATCGCTCACTCTTTGGTTTAACTCGGTTTGGTAGTTTAGTACTGTTCGTGGCAGTTTAGTACTGTTCGTGGTTATTTTTGCCACCCCTACCATAGATTGGGCCTAGTCACTTAAGGGGGGCCAAGATTGCTTTACAAAATAGAGAATTTCTTTTTAGGCCCCAAAAATTCTCTTTTTACCCATGTTCTATACACCCAGTATATATATTTTCCGAAGGGTTCATGAGATATCTCTAGTTTGCTTCATCTCAATGATTGACAATGATTGATTTATGTACAATCTGACCTTTCCCCCTCACTTGCACAAAGCTGGCCCTGTTTCTAAGAAAGACATTCAGTATCTCCCAACGCAATCATTAAATTGTTACTTTTGACACCACTATTTTTTTCTTCTTCTTATAATACCATTAATCATTTATGGTTTCATTTCATCTAATTCTCTCTCTGCAGTATATAAATAACTAAGGGTATTGTGGATAAATTTATAAATAATATTTCATTGAACTTATGAAAACGATAAGTAAACAGGAACATAAAAATTATGTAAATGCGACAAGTAAAAAGTAAAAAGGAAGAGAGTAAAAACTTGTTGATTTCTTTGTAGTCTGTTATTTTTCAAGGTTTTCCTCTCTTCAATATAAAAAAAAAAAAGTAAAAACTTGTTAATTTCGGTGTTAGGAAATATACTTAAATTTCTTGATGGTAAGTGTTTGGATTTTCAGGTTACTTTTAGCTAAGAAGAAAAGGTCAGGGAGAGAATGGGCAAAATGTAGGGCCAGTGATGTTCTTGGCTACAATTTGAGACTTGGACTGGATTTTCACCTAGTGCACTGGTTGGTTATTCTTTAAACTAGATATAATTTGAGTTTTGTTTATATATTTATTTCATAATTAAGACCTGTACTAGTTTCTAGATTGCATACCTCTCTGTCATTTGTAATGTAATGTCTGTCTCTAAAACTAATATTGGTCACGGTATGGTTTTCAATAGCATACTTCTTAGAGAATTATACATTCATAAAATGGTTCAAGGGTGAGGGGGATAACATAATTGACAATGATAACCATTTGTAGCTAGGCAATATTAATGTACAATTTCATTAGGCATAGCAGGTTTTTCTGCGTGCATGATAAAACATATTCTGGTTTCAGTATGCTTAGAAATTTATGTTCAATCTGACCTTTCCCCCTCATGTTATCGTCTTCATTGGCACAAACTTAACTTATCAAATTATACTCTCGTTGGAAATGTAACAGGAACACAAGTTGCTAAAGGACATGCTTTGATTAAAAATAAGTTGCATCAAGGTGCTTTATCAAATATTTAGAGGTGAGTACAATTAAAATGCTTTGATTTTGAACATACTGCTATTGCTTCCGTCTGATGGTTGAGGAAGGACATGACCTTTGAAAGGTGAAGTTGGGAAAGGATTTGTGAGGAGTATATACTTTCTCAAGCTACGTACCAAGGCTCGCGAATTAATGTCGATTATGTCTCTAGTCAATTTTACCAATTAGAAAAGCAATTTTGATTAGCGGGAAGAACACAGTTGAATATAGTAGGACCGATCCAGTCGAGCACAAGAGTTTGTATAGATTGGTGCACATGGATTCTCCTCTCCCACCTTCAATGTTCGACAGCCCAGAAAGAACGAAGAGTTCCAAATTCTTATATATTGTAAAGAAGCTGATGTAGTACTGTGGTGTAAATTATATGTTTCACGAGTTTTTCCGACCCTAACAGGGGATAAATTGATTTTTTTTAAATTATTGATGAAAAGGAAACTGCTTAAAGTTGCAACTAGTTTGTGCTAACACAAATACATTAGTCAAAACGTGAAATGATCTCAAATTTTCTGATATTCACCTGCCATATTTTATGATAATACATGGAGTTATCCCTAAACTAGTGTGTTTATATGTTTCTTGCTAGATAGCACCTCTTATTAAAACATGATGAGGATGACCAATTTTGAAGAAGTAAATTGATGGCAAGATAAAATTATTATTTTGATCAATACTATTTAGTAATTAATAATATTAGAAAAAAAGATTAAAAAACTCGTTTGTCTCTTTGTTTATTAATTTGGACTTGTTTCACTTGACATGATTTCCATGTGTTTGAATGTGCGTTCATTTTATCAATCTTGCACTCCAGTGCTCTTATGAAACAATAATAGATGAAAAATTCAACTAAAAGATTCTTGAAATTGGATTGAAACAAAAAACTATCAAGCAAATATTTATTCCATGTAATATTAGCAAGTTATGACTTAGTCTCTGTAATTATTTTTTTAGATTCCAACCTTATAAAATCTAGATTATTTGGTATTTAACTTTGATCCTATCTGATTGTGACTTGTACAAACATGTTCACATGATGTCCCGATTGTATAAAATTGCACATGTGGCATGCTTAGTTAGAATTATTCAATTCTTTTTCAATATTTTTGTTCAATTTAGAATTCTTTTTATTAAAAACTTAATTAAGTTAATTTTAATCATTAACTCTCTCTCTCAACCCATCCCAAAACCTTCAAACGTTGTTTCTTAACACATTCTTCATCAAAACGCATTCATCATCATCATCATCAATAACAACCAAATCCGGACCTTTCATCATCAACAACCAAATCAATCTCTCTCACCCTCAACAATAATTATCAAATTTAGATAACTATTTATTTGATAATTTTTTCTATCATAATCAAACACTTCAAAATAACAAAAATGGTTTTCTTAAACTAGATTTTTTTTCTAAAAAAAATCTTATACAAACGCACCCATAACAAATTTAACTGAAGGTGACAACTAGAGCACCTATGAAAGAATGATGGATAATTTACTTTAACTAATGAACATTCACATTTTTAGGTGGTATCCATAAACTATTTTAACCTCCCAATAAATTGTTCATTTTCATTGGTTGGTGGATAAATTACCCACCATTCTTCTAAGGTAATCTAGAAAAAACTTTAAATGAATATATAACTTTTTGACAAAATGATCCCTTTTTATGACTCAAACAAAATGTTTCCTTGAATATATACTGTATATTTTTTGACAGAGGTTTCCCTTAATAACTACAACCTCCCCTCAAAAGAAAAAGTATATATATTTTTCTTGACCAAGGTTTCCCTGAATATTAAAACATCCAAGTCACGGATTTCTCGTAGGCACAGTTTGCAAAGTTGCGTTCTCACTTCTTGTTTCAACTGTCTCCCACCGACATGTGAATTTCAAAGGCGAAACCTAACTACTATAAATTTAAGATAAATCATTTCATCTTTTAAATGTGATATTTGATCTACTAATGACCGAAATAATCTCTTATTAGCCAATGTTGTGGGAGTATTTTCATCTAAGAGTAGTTTCTATTTTCTTTTAAATGTGATATCAAATGCACTCTTTTGTTATTTGAGTCGTAACAATATGTTTTAATTAGTAATAACCAAAATCTAAAAATAGGTCTTTCTAATGAGATATAATAATACACTAATGAATAGGGAAAGGCATGTGCCTAAGTGATACAATTATGTTACAAACTAATAATATATAATTTGGCCAATAAAAACTAATAATATAATTTGGTATTATCGACCATTGCAGGATTTCTTTTCACGTGGGCCAGTGTGTGTATGGGATGGTCATAACATGAGGCTCCATCTCTATATTTCATAAAATATATACTTAGCCGTCAATTGACTCATTTGTTTTTTGACTCTCATCTTCTCATTTCAATACAATATATCATACACACAGCCAAACTCAGAGCTATAGAGAAAATTTCCCTCTACATAATTTGAAACAGGTGTTAAGCAATTGAGTCACCCAAAGGCTCAAAATTTATGTGTACTATTATTGTGTGGCCATGTGGTTTGGTAGTGGAAGGAAACTCTTGTATTTCTCTATGGTGATGTTTTTGGCAACAACGTTATTACAGATGTGGGTCTGCTGCCACTCGTGCCAGGTTGGAGCTATTCGTATATTCCCAGGAAATGATGTGGCAAACGTGGAATTCAACCAAGGAGTTATGCATAACAAGATCAACAACAAAGATCTATTGAATAAGTACTTCAAAGGAAGGACTTTTTTTCGTTCAAGCAACAAGAATGAAACACAAATGGGGTTTGATGATAGCAAAAGAAAAGTACCAAGCTGCCCAGATCCTCTCCACAACTAATCAACAAGTAGAATAACGAATTCTTATTATCATTTTTTCTTGTATTATAATTTTCGTTCATGTTTATCCAAAATAACCCCGTTTTTCTCATCATTTTTTATCTGTTAGTCGAAGAACATGAGAGAAAACCGGGGGTATTTTGATATATTATATCTAGAAAAAAAAAATGTTTTTGTATGCTTTTGTCATCAAATGGAGATCCAGAAAATGAATGATCCAAAAAAAAAATCAATATTATACATATGTTTATATAGAAGATGCTGAGAAATGTTAGTTTTATAGTTTTTTTTTTTTTTTTGAAAGATTAGTTTTATATAGTTGTATGACCTGTTTTTAATTTGTTGCATACATTTGTTTAGTTTTTATTTTTTAATTTAACTATTTAGCTTTTTCTTTGCAAGGGATTGAGAAGGGGAAGAAGTTGAAAATGTTTGTTTGTAGTAGTAAAAAGGCATGAATTTATTCCTTTTAACAATATGAAAGCAATCTTTTTCTCCCTTCTTCTCCCAATGGAGAAATAATAATATCGTTCAATCTTTTCTTCATTGTCAACGACAAAAGCATTTTATGGTAGTAAATTCAAAGTGAGAAAAGCTAGTCTACTTTTACTGAGTACACACACGGTCTGCATAGATTATGGGTGATGAACCATGAACTTCATTTGGTAATTCGTTTTTCATCTTTAATTAATTGTTTATCTCACATGATTTTTACTTCCTGGGCAATTGTGGAGATTATTTATTTCTCTACTATTCTCTGCTTTCAAAAGAAACAAAAATTGTCAAAAGATCTGATTTTGATTCCGGTGATTTAATAAAAATAAAATTGATCTACTATCTTGGAATATTTGGAATTTAATAAAAAAACTGTTTTTACTTTATCTTAAAAATTACTCTAAATTTTGTAATTTTCAAGCATGGATGTTAATTTTTAAATCAATTTTAACTAAGTGTGTAATTGGTTCCGCGTAGGGATGGGAATTGGCCAGACCGGCCTACAAGGGCCTACAACCTAGCCTACAACAGGCCAGGTCAGACTTTTTTCTTAAACAGAGAAGGCCTAGACTTTTTTAAAAGTATATTTAGCTTAAAAGATCAGGCCACAAGCCATTCAAAAAGCCTCTTAGGCTTATTATGCCGACCTATTTAAGTAAATATGAATAATATTATTTATTATATTATATTATATTTTGTACTTTGAATTAAAATAAAAATTTGTTAACTTTTTCAGTAATTTAAGCTTATTAGTATACATTAATTTTTTGTATATTTAAATGTATTATTATAAACTAGAATTGAAATATGATACAATATATTAGTTTAATCTAATTGATATATTAGTTTGCTAGTATATTTAAACTTAGATCACATTGCTTATTAAAAGATGTTCCTATGAAATAGGCTTTTAACCAAGCTAGCAGACCGTATAGGCTTTCAAAAGGTCAAACTCATGCCTAAAAAATAAGCCTATGGCAGGCCGCAAACCAGACTCAGGCCTTCAAAAAATTTGACAGACCAGACTCAGGCCTAACAAAGCCTAACTCGGCCTAACCTATTCCCACCCCTAGTTCCGTGTGCACCAAAATTGATTTTAATTAAAACTGATTGGCTCACCAAACCGAGTGGATTTCTGTTAAAATTAGTGAATTAACCGTAAAATAATTTAATATTAATTTGAATTGACGTTGAGTAATGATATCAACCACCATAATTTTGGTAAAAGTTGCATTTCGGAGTTTGTGTTAGATGTATATATAAAAGCAATTACATGGTAAAATTTCTAAAAAAAACATTTAAATTTATCAAAATAAATTCTACACATAATTAAATTTGTTTCCTCACAAATATTGGGTCATGACTCATCACTCGATCATGAGGGGAATCCACAACAAAAACGTGAAACCAAACATACTTTCACTTACTCTATTCCATGTTTTATTTTCCTTACTGTCATTATCCTAAGTGGATGTGGACAAGATAAGATGACTGAGTTGATTAAACTGTTTAATCATGTTGTGTTACCAAATTAATGAGTAGTCTATTAGTATAATGGTGTCGTTATGCATACGAGAATGCAAGTTTAAACTGCCACCAATAATTCTAGATAATTATAAAGATGTTTGCCGATAATAGTTGCATTTGTTTTGACCAAATAACTGGTTGGCTATATGACTCGTAATGGGAGCAGGTCTAGAAAATTAAAGGATCTTATTACAGTGTCTCTTGACGTAAGCCTCTTTCTTCTTCTCATCAGAATTACTTCACAAGGACATGTCATGTAAAGAAGAACGGGAAATAAGTTGTTAATGTATGATCCATATTCAGGGCCATCCCTGAGTGATTGGAGGCTCGGCTCTAATGTAAAAATAGGCCCTAGTAAAATAAAACATAGATTTTTTTTTGACAAAAAAACATAAAAAAAATTTAAAGAGAAATTGTCAATTTAAATTAAAAATAAGATCCGTAAAGATAAAAAAAAAGTCATTATTGTGACTAATACAAAAAAACCAACATTCTAATCAATAATATAAAAATACAACTTCAAACAAATATCTTTATCAATTTTTTAGGTTGTTTTCCTTAATTTGTATAAAGACAAAAATAAAAGGTTTATAATGTTTTTTTTAGAGGATAATTATAATGTTTGAAAGATAACTATAATGTTTGTTCTTTCAAATAAAAAATTATATATTTGTTGTTAGTGCTTCATAATTTAAAACAACAAGTATGAGCAAAAAATTATAAGAAGTGTTCTACAAAAAATAAGAATGAAAAAAAAAGTATATTTTGCTTTTATTTCTAAATGTTTAATCTAATATGTTAAGGAGAATTTGGTTGAATTGGAGAGAAGATTGAAAAGCCTCAAATCCATTATAAATTATGTCCAAGCCAAAAAGGCCCCATACTAAAAAAAAACTGGAAAAGAAAAATGAGTCCTGGGTTAATTAATGAAGAAAAAAGGGAAAAAAAGACAAATTAAAGAAAAAACCTGAGTACAGAGTGTTGAACCCAGGACCTAATAAAAAGAATTATTTATATGTTTTTCATGCTACTAATATATATTAAACATTTACATGCATTTATAAAGTTAAAAAAAAATTGGCCCAGTTCAATAGAGCTGTTTGCATCCCGAAAGGCCCGGCCCTATCCATATTTAAAACACACTTATATTTCATTTGCCACCATGCCAGTTATATTTTAGCTGTAATTTGCTATCATATTTTATAAATTAAATGTTAAACAGAAAATATAAAATTTATGCCTGCAATAAACAAAGAAAGGATACATGATGTGAAATTATATATTAGAACTCTCTTGTAGCAAGGAATATATAGTAGATCAACATGCAAGCAATTCAAAAATTTGAAAGGAGTAATAACAACAAAACTATGGTTTGGTAGTTTCTGTGGCTGGATCATTTCAGTGCGACCACATCTCCAACAAGGTTTCCATTCTTGGGGTCGCCACTATTTCCTCCCCCGTGTTTCTTGCTGTTTTACTTATCTGTTTTGGTTTCTAAATCTAGTCGTATCCATGTATTATGTTTTTATTTTCTTTCCAATCTTCTTATATCGGGTTAGAGTACCCTTATATTTATTTTGTTAACAAAACCAGCTGCTTCTGTTTAACAATATTTTGACACAAGAAAGTAAATTTATCAAACGAAATTTAGTTTTAAATTAAATGGATTTTGTAAGATTGATATACAACATGTATGGATAATGGTTTGTACTTTGTAACGACGGCATTGTGGTTGATCATTGCAACTCACATTTTCGAGTTAAACTTATAGTAAAAATTTAAATTTATTTAGTTTAATTTAGAATGTTGAAAATTGATATTATATGAACTTAGTTTTAAATCGATATTCAGAATCCTCCAAATAATGTTCACGAATTTTATTTATTTAGTTTATATAATATCGATTTTCAACATCCTAGATTAAACCAGATAAATTTAAATGTTTACTACAAGTTTGACTTGAAAATGTAAGTTGGAATTCACACGTTAAGGATCAAAATTATTGTTTATAATAATTTGATACATTCAAGTATCAAATTAAGTATCAAAATGGTTGTTTATTCAATCAACATGTAGTGTACTAGTACTTGATACTTTTGCTTTGTGCACACGATACCACCGTACCCATGTATGGAAAGTTTGCTTGCTTTTTTATGATCACTTTTCTGTCTCATTCTACATAAACTGCCTCAAGACACATCGAAAATGCCAACATAGAGAAAAATGTGTGATTTGGTTGAATTCAAGGAAATTGATTTATGTGTTAGATTATTTTGCAAGACTCAAAGAAGAGAACAAATAAAATGGTTCTCGTAATCTGGTAAATTTTGGGTACTTATGAAAGAGACTAGAGAAAGAAACTGAAAATGGCATAGAAATCAATGTAACAAAGCGCCACGTATTATGCGGCGAAGATGTTTTTACTATAAAAGTTGCCAGTGATTCATAGTCTGGTTTTTTGTCTTCTTGCATTTTGGATTTGGAATCAACTTTGATTCTCATTAATTCACCATTCATCGATGCATTTTTGCAAGTACATATTTCTTCTCTTTAATGGCCAATGCTGAGTTTTCTACTTTGATTAGTGATTTTACATCATGTTCTTTTTTATTGCTGGTTATACTACTATAACATTATTATTTTGCGACCAATATTCCTTGCCAGTGATGCACATATATTTGATGGTCTTGCTAAATAAATATATATACCCTACACTATTTAGTGCTGACCTATACCCTTGTTCTACAATAACTCATGATATTTGTGGAATTCTGGCTACCAATTAAAGAGACACTAATTAAGCTGATTCTGATTTGGCTTAAGGGGAAAAGCTGTCATCGTTGTCATTCCTATCTTGTGCTGTGGCCACTTCAATCAAACCTACTACTACGGTACCAATATATACAATTATACATGCATTTGAGAGTGAAGGAGGAGCTGAATTTATATCCTAAACAAAATCTGCTGCCCTACTTTAGCTGCCAATGGTGACGCTCGTGATTATTAAGGTGGGAATATGTACACTCATCAGTCCATAAATGCATATGGTTTTCATTAAGAAAAATGTATATGAATTACCATACGTCAAGTCTCACCGGGTTTTTTCTTTTAAATAGAGATCGACAGTTTTTTTTTTTTTTTCACGTCTTATTTTATCTAAGATGTTTGAGAGGTTACGTGTTACCGGAGAAACCTAATAGACATATGTACAGGTCCGACCTATTTACTTAAATATATGGATGTAAAATATGTTTAAATCATATGTTTTTTAAATGTTTAACGTCATGATTTTTTATCCATGTGAGTACCTTTCAAATTTATTTATTTAAATTGGTCGGACTCGTACTTAGACCTATTTGATTAATTATAGACCGACTTATTTTTATATATATATATATATATATATATATATATATATATATATATATATATATATATAAATTGATGTAGAGTATTGTTAAATCACATAAAAAATTAGCAAATGTGAATCAAAAGTCATGACGAATGAAAAATATTTGGAGGAACAAAACTGTAGAAATTTTTTATAGGGACTAAAAATAAAATTTAAGATATTTATAAAGACTAAAAACTTATTTGACCATTAAAAATTATGATTTGACATTAAATGATTGAATTTTGGACATCACATCCAAAAAACACTAAAGTAGCGGAAATAAAATAGATTTGCATCGATACATCTGCACAATGGTAAAATTAAAATGATTTAAAATAAATAAAATTTTGTAACTGTTTTTATGGAAATATCATATGTGTGTTTTTTTTTGGAAGAATCCAAACTAATGTGATATGTGTACTTTTCACGTAATATGGAATAATTATTAACGTGTGAAAATTTGATTAATTCAATTTATCAAACCAAATTTTATTGGAAATTTAAATAATAACAAAATTGGAGAGACATAAACCTAAACTATGAAAAATAAAATTAAAGAAAATGAAAGTGAGGCAACCAAAACAGTTGACAAAAGAACTTTGAGTTATCCCTGCGACCTTAACTTAGTTGGTAAGGACAATGCATAACATATGGAAGGTCTGGGGTTCAAACCCTTACCACCACAAAAAAAAAACTCTGAGCTCATAAAATGACGAATAAGTTTCTATCATTACAACAAAAAAATGCTCTCAACATACTCTTTATTAGTAGGGTTAAATAAGCAAATGGTCCCCTATATATACCAACATTTAATTTTATTCCCCCGAAAATATTCCTTAGGCTAAAACATTCATATTAAATTCGTGTTTTGCTAAAAATTTTAATTCTTTTTTGAAAATATTTTCATAATTTTCTACCCGTTTCTGGAAAATTTCATTAAAAAATATGAAGGTTAGATATGAGTTGATTAAAAAATATTGACTAATTTCATGGATGAAAAATTTTTGGGGACCAAAAGTCTAAGAAATATTTTCAGGAAACTAAAATTAAATGTTAGTATATTTAGGGGGACGATTTGCTTATTTAACCCTTGTTATTATGACTTGCATGGCTGTGTCAAAATCAACTCTAACAGCGAGGTCAAAAACATTGGCATCACAAGTCACAACTGCTTGTGGGGTGACCTTTGCCAGGGATGCTTCAAGTAAACTTCTTTAGGGATTTTTGGCTAATCTGGGAACTTGTTCCGTGATTCAAGCATAGCTTTGAAGGATTTTCCTTGCGAGGGAACACACAATTTTCTGATTGAAATAGCATCTATAATGGCAATCAAATTGATTAACCACGGCTGCTTCCAACCAACTCTCACCCTTGTTTTACTCCATCTCCAAAATAATAAGTCATTTGAGTAAGCTTCCGGTGGCCAATATTCTTCACATTTCCAGGGATGCAAATGTTGCAGCAGAGTTACTGGCCAAGGATGGTTTTAATTGCAATAATGTTAATGTTGTTGACCTACCTCCTAGTTTTATTGTTAACTCTATTGTAAGAGATGCTAATTTGAATGGGTTTAATCTAGTTTTTTGGTGAGGGCTTTGCCCCCTACCATTCATAAAAGAAAAAAGTATTATGACTTGCATGATGATGATGATAAATATGTAATGCATGCTCACTTTTCTCGATTTTCATTTTTTTCTTTCTCACTTATCTTAACTGATTTGAGACAAGAGTCAAAAAAGTTGAAAGTTCCTGCTTCAAACTCGAATAAAGGGGAAAAAATATTGACGGAACAACTAAAAAAATTAATCGTTGTTTCAATTTTGAATAAGTACCTAAGTTATCATTTGTAAAAAAAAAACATTAATTTTGTGATAAAATAATTATATTTATTAAATCCATTTTTTTTGTAAATGAAGTATTGTTTGTGCGTAGCTATGGAGTCTGATTACTCGAATTAGAACATGAGACCTTAGTTAAGTTAGAAAGGACCTGCATCATCTAATCTAAACGCTCTTAGAAATTCACTTATTAATTTTATTGAACAAATTAAAAAATATCACCCACAAATTTCGTATTGCTTTTTTTTTTTTTTAAATAAA
>Ga0228711_1001314_pt1 | contig 36057 bp, 20 predicted proteins | sample MedpolnodulmetaG_2_FD_177996 | JGI IMG/M metagenome (GOLD analysis project Ga0228711, IMG submission 177996) | Root nodule microbial communities from Medicago polymorpha collected in Santa Monica, California, United States - brown nodules | ecosystem: Host-associated > Plants > Roots > Nodule... | reverse complement strand
CTAATAGAATTTTGTCTATGATTTTCTCATTATACGTAAATAATATATACAATGATATTGAGTCATTTTGTCAAAAAAAAAAAACAATGATATTGAGTCATGGTTAACTCATCAAGATGATTTCCTAATCAATATGCATTGATGTGTCACTAATACATAATCTCTAATAATAACTAATAATAAATATGTTTCTATTCTAATATCGAAATTGCAAAGTGTATGTGATGTGATTATGAATTCTCCACAATATTAAGATTTTGATGCGATCGCAATTGCCATGGCTAGAGCTATTTAAAACTCTTCTCAAAGGTACAACATTAGGCGCCTCTTGTAATTTGGGTGGGTTTAAAATTAAATTGTTGGTAACCTACTCTATGCTTTACCCATATATGCTCTCTATATTGAAATCAGATCATCCACAATCCGAAGTTTCCCGCATTCTCGTAGTCGAAATATCCTCAACCGTCTGATTAAGATCAAACGCTCCATTAAAATGAGCATTTTCATTTTTGTCTTATGATTTAAAATATCAAACTTAAATATAGATCATATGATCTTGATCGAAAGGCCATCGACATCCCGAACGTGCGAAACATAAAAGCATATGCATTGAGTTACTCGGTTCAAATTTCAAAGTGATTTAAAGACACTACTGCTTTTGCTTTAATATAAATGGTGAACCACTTATTACAGGTCTTTATTGTTGCTACTAGTAGAATACTGTACTTGTGTTTCCGTTATTCACCGAAAAAATTTCTTCTGTTCACATTACATTTGATTATTTCAGAACAAAATCATCTAAAGTGCCTCAAACTCAGGCCTTCTTCACTAGACACTAACACTGCACTCAAACAATTTCATAAAACATCATCAAACCACAGAAGTTTCAAATTCACCGACCATCAACCAAAACACACGGCACCTGAGGTATAGTGTCACTATGTTTTTCCGATTTTTCCTCGTATTATGTTTTTCCATCATATACTAATCACTAGTTTTTTTTTTCTTTCAATTTTTTTGTCATGATTCATGAAACAGTTTATAAATGTAAAACGTGATTTATTTGAATATTTTTTTCTGTTGTCTTTATCTTTTAATTTTAGAGTGAAGTCTTATTGTGACCAATTTTTGAAAAATGAATTTTTGTGCTGACATGTACCTTTAACACTTTTTACATGGGTTCATCATGTCATAATTTTGAAAACAGCATTGCTATATACAACGAACTACTTGTTCGCAAAAACATCACGAAATGCCGTATGTGTTAAAGCCAACCACTTTAATCTTTGACTTTGGCGGAAAACACCGCATCGTGATGTTATTGGGACAATTTCTTTATGGAAATTGAGTTTATTTTTGTGAGGATCAAATTGGTTCTTAGATTTTTTTTCGCAGGGGTTTAAGGTTAATTTATTAGTGACTTAGACACCAGTATAATTAGGATTCATTTGTGCCTGGTAGGACAGACTTTTATTTTTCCTTTGATTCCTCATTGGGATTACAGAGTATTTTCATATATTTGATCATTTTAGAAATCCTACGGACTAATACATTCTTTGATACTTGATCACTCTGAGTTTTTTTTCTTTCTTTCTGTTTTCAAGAATGTGGTACATTTCAACAGAATAGATGTCTTTCCCCATATGTTGTGCAGCCAACTCCAAAATTTCTTCAAATTACGATTTAGATATCAAAGGATTCTGTAACAATAATCCAAATTCTTGAAAGTTGTTCAGGATTCTAATCTATTTATGATTGTGATGCTTTAGAGAAAACGCCCTAGCAGCAGCAGAATACACATGAACTGGAAACTCAAAATTTTCAACTGAAAGAGGATTTGAAGAAGGTTAGAGACCATCTGAAAGTGTCTGAATCATGCAATAAGGAAGAACTACAAAACTTGAAGCACAAGTTATCAAAATCACTTTCTCTTGTGAAAAACATGAAAAACAAGCTCCAAGATTGCAAAGAGTCAAATCAGGCTCAACCTTTGGTGAACGAGACTTTGCGACAACTTGAGGCAGCGAAAAGAACTGTCGAGTTGTTAAGAGCTGATGCTGCAAAATCTCTGCATGTAAGCAAACTTGAGTCAAGCCTTGCACATGACAGATATTTGGAAATGGAATCTGAAAGATTGGAAAAGAATGATAGTACTGATCACATTGAAATTGAGTTTCGTTCTTTGAGGTCTGAGGTTGAACTACTTAGGTCTGCGATTGAGATTGCTGAGATTAAATTCCAAGAAGAACAGATTCAGAACACGGTGAAGATTAGGAATGCCTATGAGCTGATCGAACGGGTAAAATCAGAATTGAGTCAGAGGGAAACTGAATTGGAAAGAAAGAAAGCCGAAATTGTGGAGTTGAAAGAGAAACTGATGGATAAGGAAAATGAGTTGCAAGGTATTGTGGATGAGAATGAGAGGTTGAATTTGAAGCTTGAAAAAAGTGTGTCATTGTCATCGAAAAAAGAACAAGAATTTAAGAAGGAACTTAAAAGGTTAGACGAATATGTAGCGGCATTGAAGGGTGAAATGGTGGATAAGGATACAACATTGCAAAACATATCAGAAGAAAATGAAATTTTGAAGTGGGAAATCAATAAGAGGTTCACATTCACACATGATGGCATAATGAAAGAGGAAGTTGCAGCCGAAATAGGGGCAGCTAAGGCTGCAGAACGCGATGCTATTGCTAAATTGAAGATAATGATGGAGGAGGCAGAGAAGAGCAATAGTAAGATGGCGAGCGTGGCTGAGCAGTTGGAAGCTGCACAAGTGGCGAATACGGAAAAAGAAGATGAATTGAAAAGAATCAAAGTGCAATGTGATCAGTGGAGGAAGGCTGCAGAGGCAGCTGCTGCTATGTTTTCAGCAGGGAACAATGGAAAGATCGCTGAGAGATCGATGTCTATGGACAACAATTACAACAATAATGTGATGAAGAATAAGCACTTGAACTTTTATGATGAGATTGATGATTGGAGTGATTTGCAAACAAAGAAAAATGGGAATGTGTTGAAGAAGATTGGTGTCTTGTGGAAGAAGCCTCAGAAAACCACTGGTTGATTCATTAAGTGATTTTGAATACACAGTCAAGTAATATTGTGTTGTTACTGGAGAATTTTTGTTGTGCAATTCCTTTTTGTTATGTAAGTGATCCCTTAGATTTGAAACTGTTTTGTTAACATTGTTTGATAAATTGGCGTTAAGTTCTTGAATGAAATAGACCTTTTTTTTTCCTATATAGTTTGATACACATTTTTAGCTATATATTTCGTTCTAGCTTGTATCCATAAATTTCTTATACTAGTAAAGATAAAAGAGATATTTTACATAATTTTAGAACTTATTAGTACATGGAGCTCAATCATTATTGATACTTTTCAATTATTCTTTTTCTCATTGATGTATATGTTCATTAGTTTATTTCAATTTTAGAGAAAAGATAGAACCAATTAAATTCGTAAATTTTGTTTGTTTTTTTGTTGTTGTTATTTTACAAATCATCCTCCCAAAATTTGAACCAAACCACCGAAGAACAAGTATGGTTCAGTTCGGTTCAATCAAATTAACATTTTTAAAAGGAGTTTTTTTTTTTTTTTGGGTGTCCGTAGTTCGAACTTCAGACCTTACATGTATTATGCAGTCTTTACCAACTGAGTTAAGCTCACAGGGATTTTAAAAGGAGTTTGAGAACATTTTACCCTATACCCCTACACTTATATCTTCACCCCAACAAACTCTTGAAATTCCAATTTTACCCTTCTTTCATTTAACTTTTTCACATGAATTCACCCCTACACAATGTTTCAAGGGAATATTTGCCGGAAAACTTATCAAATCTTTTCCGATCACCGCCACGTTTCCTCAATACATTAGTCTCAAGCTCCGATCCGCCACTGTACACCCTTGAATTTATACCTTCGTCCCCTATATTTGCCTAGAATTTCCCATTTTTCCCTCTTATAATTGTCAATTGGTAACTATAAAATATGCGGTGTAGAGAGAGATTTCTTCTTTTTCTTAAATTTTGAATCCACCACATGTAGAAATTGTGGAACTTGGTTTTGATTCAAAGACCTTCGAAATTGGTTTTGTATCAATTTGCCTATGGTTTTATTTTGATTCTACAATGGCTTTTGAACTGATATGCAGAAAGCTTTTAGAACTTGTCGTATTTTTTAATTGCTAATTCCAATAAAAAAGTTAAAGATCAATTGAGTTGGAAAAAATAAAATAACCAAATTATGTATTATGTTTTTTTTCGAATAGTTTTAAAACGGGAAATCACGATGAAGTTTTCTAGAAAACATCTTGGGTACGGGAAATACAATATGTTGGGGGAAATAACAAAGTGTATGTTTTAAGAATGAAGTGTAAAAAACTAAATAGTAAAAGGGTAAAATTGACATTTTCTTATGGTTTGTAGGGGTGAAGGTAAAATTGTAAGGGTATAGGGTAAAATTTCCATCAAATTAACATTTTTAATACGTAACTTCAAAAATAATTATATGAATCAAATCATTTTTAAATGAGATTAAAGAATTTGCATTATCAGTGTAAATTATTTTTACATTAACATCCAATCACAACTCACTAACGTGCCATATCATGTTTGGAAATTATTTTTAAAAATTAAGAAACTTATTTTTTAAAATTTATAATAATTACTTTTTTTAATGGAAAAATATTTTTATTTAAATAATAATTACTTTTCATACTATTAAAACATTAAAGTATACAATGATAAAAATAATATATTATAATTAAGAAAACACATACTTGTAAAAACAAATAATTAAGAAAACACATAAATATTATTAGATATTTTGCACTCCAAAATTGATTTTATAAGTTTATTATGTTTAGCTTTTACACTCCAAAAATATTGGATATTTTTTCCTCACAATCGTTTTATAATTTTTTTGTTTTAAAAATTTTCTTTATAATCTTGATTCTCTACATAGGGTGAAGTGAAGTTCCCTTCAATGAATGGGGTTGGGGTTAATATGCTTCAAAAGTAGTTATATGAATTAAACCATTTTAAAAATGAAATTAGTTATATGTGTTGAATCATTTTAAAAATGAAATTAAAGGATGTAAGCTGTGTCACTGTAAAAATTTTATGTTGTCCCTGTTAGCATAACTCAGTTGTCAAAAATAATTCATCGTTATATGCAGAGGGGGTTGGGGTTCGAACCACATACACCCTGACTTATTCACTTCAAAAAATAATTTCTAATCATTATGCTATTTGAAAAGAAAAAAAATAGTTTACGCTAACATCTAATCACATAAACAGAGGTGGATGTTTTACACTGCAAAATCTATTTATTTTCATATTTTTTCGGACTAAGATCTTTCCATGGTATGATGTAAATAATTTTAATTGATTATCTATATCGAACAGATAAAATCATACACAATACAAAAAAGAAATGTCTTGTATTTTTTGAACCGACTTTATTGGATGTTTGAATCCAACAAGTCTCGCTCTTTTATAAATGTCTTGAACCCCAAGTTTCATTCTTATATAAAAGTGTGAAATTTCAGAAGCTTATAACTTAGTTTATGTACGTCCATTACTTCTTCTTAAACCGTATCGTGGCGTCTTCTCACAAACCATTGTTTCAACTTCTTTGCTCTCCACCAATAAGGTAAATAGGTGTCTCTTATTCTATTTTGTTGGATATGAATATGAATACGGACATAACTTTGTAATTTGAGATTGGTGATAAAGAGAATAAATGTGATTCATCGATTGTCCTTCGAACTTTGTTGTGTGTGTTGACGGATGATGTGAAAAATGAGTATGCAATTATGTGAATTAAGGATTGAAAAGAATTAACGGTTGGGATTTGCTGTCAAACTAAAAGTTTGATATTTGTTGTCAACGGGTCTCAACTCCTATTATATATGTAGAAGAAATATTAGAAACATAAAAAAAGAAAATACAAAAGAATAGATGAAGACCAGATAAATAAGTAATGTTATTGATGCCCCTTGTCTAATTTTAAATTGCTAACCGACATAAGGTCTATTTGGATTGACTTATTCTTTTAGCTTATGAAAATAGCTCATGCAAATAAATAAACTTTTATGTTAATTTATAAATTCTCACTAACGAAAATTCTATCTTCATAAGTTGTTTTTTCATAGACAAGCTTATGAGTAATACATAAAAAATTATTTATTTGTATAATTTGTTTTGCATAAGCTTAAAAATAAGTCAATCCAAACAGGCCCGTAATTTATATTGTATCCATGAAATAATATAACATTACAAATTTTATGTCATAATTTAAAAAATAATAATTTGATAGATAATAGATACACAATACATAAACACAATAGATGTTAAAATTTAAAATCACTTTGTACTACTAATATATATAGAGATAAGATCCGTTGACATGTCAACGGATTCGTTGACACCAAATCTTAAACATTCATTTCTTTTAATCTAAAGGTGAATAATCATTTATCAAAATCTTAATATGTGCATTCACTATTTCATATCTCCTTTCCTAAAAATCCTCTTGTTTCCTAAACGAACCTAAGCATACACGCTTCTCCTGTCTTCAATCTTTCGTTCTTACGCTATCAATGGTTTTCATTCATTTCCTTCACCACTAGCCACTAGGTACACTTGCTGAGATGTTTCATCAATCTAATTTGATGTTTTTAGAAATTAAATAAAAGTCCTCTATTCAAAATTAAAAGCATCACTAATTAAAAGTCCTCTATTCATCTCCTTCACCACTAGGTACACTTGCTGGTTTTTCTTATCATTATTATGATGATTGCTCAGATTTCCCATCTAAACATTGGTCTCTTATTCCAAATGAAAATTACAACTTCCCATTTAAATTCATTTTACCGGTTCAAATACTAATGGAGGATTGTGATTTATTAAGCTAAAATCTATTTCAAAATTATAATCAACAAACTGTATTATTTTAGAAACTCAATTGTCAAACCTAAAATTTCATCAATAAAATGAAACTCATCAAAAATACTTTTCTGGAATCTTAGATTTACTACTTTCATCTCCTTAGATTTACCTCCTTTCTCTCAAATTGCTATTGTTTTCATAAATCTGGCATAGATTGTCTTCTTGGCCTTGAATCCATGCGAGGAACTAACCATAAGGGGATAGAGACCTGAATAATAATAGCAACATGTTTTTCAATGATTGAAAAAAAATTATAACATGTGATGGAGAGAAGTTACTCACGAAATAAAATTGTGAACTAATTAACCATTTTTTTACATTCATATGCAATTATTTCCAAGGCATTCTAAACGATGATATCTTGGAACTATTTTAATTATCCAGTTATTTTGCAGTCAGTCAAGAGAATGAGCAGGATCATGATATGATCATGTTTCCAATTTCGGTTTTGTAAATTATTGAAAACAATAATAGTGTGTGATTCAAAGAAATGGTACACAATAAATAAAAATGTGATACTATATTTAGCCATTGATCAAATAAAATAAATGGTTTCGTTGACACCTGGTATCAAAGGATCCTGACTCATATATATATATATATATAATATTCATACTCACATGAGATTCAAGACATTTTTTTACTAAATGATATTCATGACTTAAAAAGTCATATTTAATACATGAGGAATGTGCGAGATATGCATTTTTTAGCAAGATATATATGTGGTACATGCATATAGTTGATATTTTTTTTGTGATTGATATGTATGACTCCAATGGTCATGTTTAATTCGTGAGAATGAGAAAAATTCAATTGTTGTTTGATTTTTCTAATATTCAAACTTGATTTTTTCAATATAAAAAGGAAGCATTCATTCACTAAGGTCAGGGAAATTTCTAAAATTCTTCTTTTTTTGTTAATTGATTCAAACAAACTATAAATCATTCACAACAACATTAAACGTTATAATGATTATGGACTAGTTTTTTAACATGATTTAAATTATTTTCTTTTTAGGTCATTCCATATCAACAAAAAGAATAAATTTGACTGTTAATTGGAATTAGAGTTTGGTTGATCAGTTTTGAGAAGAAAAAAAAAAGCTGGAAGTGATATGTTGTTTCTTAAAAATAGTTAGAGTTTGGTTGCATCGTATTAAAAAAATTAAGCTGTAATTGTATAATTACATGCATTGCCAATGTGTAATTTAATTTTCATCTATTATCATGGTGGCGATCCAATTTCCATTTGCATTACGACACAATTAAAGCTTTTTTTAAAAAAAAAATTCTTAATTTTTTTTATAATTATACTCAATAAAAATAATGAAAAAAATAATAATAATTTCATTGAAAGTTTCTTTAAAATAGAAAAAGAAAAAAGTTTAGGGACCAATATCAAAGTGCAGGGACTAATATAAAAAAATGTTGAAAGTGCAAGGACTAATGATATTATTAACTAAAAAATAATGAATAAAATAATAATTAAAAGACTAAAATGTTGTTTTGATCCATTAACTTTATTTAAAGTATCGTTTTGGTCCCATAAGTAATAAAAGGTCCATTTAGGTCCCTTAACTCCTGCTCATTTGCATGTTTTTGTCCATTTTGTTAGTTTAATTAAAGACTTAATTGTTATTTTTGTCCCTTAACTAATTTTTTTGTATCGTTTTGGTCCCATAATTAATAAAAAGTCCGTTTGAGTCCTTTAAATATGTCTCTGTTACATAAATTGGCCCCTTCCGTTAATTTTATTAAAAAACTGTTAGGGTTTGTACAAGTCATCACCTTCATTCAACTTCTTCATCTTCTTCCTCATCCACCTTCATCAACGTTCATAAAAAAAAACCAGCAAAACAAAAAACTGAAGAAAAAAAAAATCGAACCTTGAAATTGAAATTGGAAGAAAACAAATTGATTCTTAAGCATTGAAACAGAAAAGCTCTATTTTCTCGAGAGAAAAAAAACTCATTTTCAAATTCAATCTAAACCCTTCATCGTCATCATCAATCCTTCACAAAAACACATTTTCTGCTCTAAACCCATCACCATTATTCCTTCAAAAACAAAATCCATTTTCGAAAGACGAAAACAAATGAAGGAGAATTGGAACACGATTTCAGTACCCAATCAAAAGAGGAACACATGAATAAGAACTAGAACACGAAAAACTTGAAGATGATTTGCGATTTGCAGTTTCAACAACGCAAATCAACGATTTTGAGCATGATTTCCGATTTTCATTTGTTCAAGAGGAACTGAAAACGAATTTTCATTTGATGGTGTTATGGTGTTATGAGAAGACCTATGGAAGAAGAAGAAGAAGAAGACGACTTATGGTGTTATGGGTGAAGCTGTTGTCATTGGAATAAAAAAAAATTAGTCATTCCAAATCTTAAAGAAATTCACAAATTAAAATGATAAAGGGTTTAGATTTGGATTACATATGATAAAGGTAAAGTTTTATTTGATGAGTTTTGTTATTTAAGTTTTTTTTTCTTTTTTTTCTGGGTTTGTATGAAGGTGAATGAAGGTTTTATGAAGATTTGTTGAAGAAGATGAAGGTGAGGAGGAAGAAGATGAATATAAATTCCAACCAATGCGAAAATGACACGTGTGCTTGAGTTAACGTTTTTTTTAATAAAATTAACGGAAGGGACCAATTTATGTAACGGAGACATATTTAAAGGACTCAAACGGACTTTTTATTAATTATGGGACCAAAGCGATACCAAAAAATTAGTTAAAGGACGAAAATAGCAATTAAGCCCTTAATTAAAAAAACGTTAAGTTTTGGTCCCTTAACTTATTTAATTAGTATTAGTTTAGTCCTTTAACTTAACGTTTTTTTGAATTAAACTAACAGAAGGGACCAAAACATGTAACGGAGCAGGAGTTAAGGGACCTAAACGGACTTTTTATTACTTATGAGATCAAAACGATACTTTAAATAAAGTTAAGGGACCAATACAACATTTTAGCCTAATTAAAAAGTTGAATTTTTTTTTTGTCTTTTAGCGTGCCACGTGGCACACCGTTAGTTTTGGTTTTTGTTTTTAACCGAGACTTAACAGAAGGATCAATACCAAAATCTTTACAAAGTGCATGGACCAATGCCAAACAAAAAAAAGTGCAGGGACCAATACACAAATTGGGTGAAAGTGTAAACACTAATCACATATTTAAGCCTATATTTTAACATAAAAAGGGAGGAGAGTGTAAGTCAAACTTCTCTCAAGAAAGAAGAGTGTAGTTTACTCAAAATTTTATTTAAACACAATAGTTTTTTCACACTATTGTTGTTAAATGTTTTAAGTAGAATTCAACATGAAACGCTATTGGATGGGGTCTTATTGAACGCATTCGAAGACTCGTTGAAATGGATTGGCAGGTGGAAATTTATCATTCATATGGTAAAGCAAATGCTTATATCGGTGCTTTGGCTAATATAGGATGTGATTCTCGTGTTGGTTGGAGTGTCTCTGAGTCTTGTCCGACTCGGATATCAATTGCTTATCTTTGATATTAGATTAGAGGAGCTGCTACTTGTAGATAATTTTATAGTGTAATTCTGTTTAGGCTTAGGCCCTCCTTGTATAAAAAAAAGAGTGAACAATGAAAAAAAACTAATAGAGTTAGATATTTTGCACTTCAAGATTGGTGTTTTAGGTTTATTACGTTTAGTTTTTACACTCCAAAATTGTTGGATATTTTGCTCATACTTTCTTTTGATAAAAAAAATGTATTTTCTTATAGTTAAGTGTTAAATATGTTCCAAATCCCATTAAATATATCAAATTTTTGTTTACTCTCTCTAAATATTTTCTTTGATTGTTGATTCTTTTAAATATTCTATTTTCAATTTTAGCCTTTTTTATTTTATAAAAGTTCAAGTTTCTTGTTCCAACCGACTTTTTTGTGACATATCGTTTATAGGTCTATAAAATATCATCATTTTATTAATTTAACAGTTTAATCTTTAATTTGAAGTTATAAATAAAGTAATAAAAATTAAACATTAAATAGTTAGTTAAATTATTAAATTAAAAATATTTTAAGGTCTTATCATTTATATGTCATAATCAAAGTCATTTGTAATATAAAACGTGAGATTTAATAAAAAAAAACATGACTAAAATAGTAAACATAATATTTAAAGGGGCAAAATATCGAAGAAAGTTTTTATTCTAAAGTAGAAATTTGATATATTTAGATTTTAGAGTGATTAAAACATATTCAACCCTATATTTAATGATCATTATTTAACATTATTTAATCCTTAAAAAAATTCAATATTAATTAAAAATAAAAAGCTTGAAGATCCCTTCCTTCCATGCATGACATAAATTATTTGAATTGATTATCTATAGAAAATAAATAAATAAATCATCCTTTCCTATTCCTTGAATCCCAAGTCGTGTTAAAAACTAGTTATAATTTTTTTTTGAGAGAATAAAATATTTGGTTTTTTTTTATTTACTCAAAAAAATATTTGGTTTTTTTTTTTGAACCGACACTCCAATTCCTTGGATCCCAAGGCCCTCTCGTATATTTATAATTGATTCAATCCCGAGTTCCTTCTCCTCGCCGTGTTTCTTCACTCACTATCCAAACTTTCCCTACTTTTAGGGCTTTTTCTTTTTTACGGTAAGCGTCCCACTTTCTATTTTCTATCGGAGAATTACGGCTTCAGATCAACTTCTCCACCAAAAAGGTAAATATATAGTCACATAATTTAACGTCTCTTCGTGTTTGAATCATAGTCACATGATTTTTTGACACGCTGCAAGTGATTCACGAATTGACACAACTCTACCGTAATTCGTGAAATTTTGGAGAACCTACACACCGTGACAAGTTAGTGAATATCGAATAAAAAAGAAGAAAGGATTGGAGTATGAGATATATAAAAGAAAGGAAAAATATCCTGTGAACAAATAAAAAGATTTTTTTTATTTTTTTTGGCAAAATAACACCAATAGATAAGAAGAAAGTGAATATACAAAATGGTTTTGAAAAGTGGACACTAGTATGTTACAACAGAATACTATAACCTTTTTTTTTGCACTTTTAATTAATTTAATTAATCAAATATTGGCAATTTGAAAGACTGGGAGATGTAGATATTTAGTGATTACTAATTAATTTTAAGCTTTGTTTCAAAATTCTAGTAAAAATAATAATTTAGTGATAGCTTTCTATACTTAATTAGATAGTAATGGTATGATGAACCGGCATGAACCAAAGCTCTATACTCTTATACATATTGAATTCTTCTCATATTGCATGCCACAAATTTGTACTCGCACTATGTACCCACGCGAATTGCGAACTATGTGTGACAATTGCTAGAATAATTGGTTTAAACTTATACATTAGATGCTCTCAATTTTATTAGCAGTTGTTCATTCTCATTCTTCATACTTCATTTTCTAGTTTAATCTCTCACTAATTTTCAACATTCTTTAACTTTATCTAGACACCAAAGTTGACGGACACCACATTGCTCATAATTTGTGAAAATTAAATAATTAAGTGCAACCACATGTATGTTGGTGTCATGCCGGTGTCGAACATGGATAAGGTTTCGATGTAAAATCAAATTTCCATCCAATTTATATAGAGAGAATTACATAGGAACGAAAGATAAGTGTGCAATAAGTTGCGCCACTAACCTATGTATAATTATTGGGAAGTTAGTGACTAGTGGTTACAGGAAAAAACAATTAAAATTAATTTCTTAGTGATGATACTTGCCTATCATTTTGATTATGCTGTTGATTTTAGTATTTGGGTATGCATGCATTACATCAATTGGCATGGGTGATATCATGAATAATGTGTTCCTCCAAAACCATTAGTAATTTTTTTTTCGATAAGCCAAGAGATAGGTTACGCATCAAGAAGAATCAACTAAACCATTTGTAATTTGCTGAATAATTTTATATGCAAATAACATTCCTTAGTTTTCATTGTTTCATGAATTTTACGATGAGAATAATGATTCATGTCATATCCAACTAAAAAATTTCATCAAGCAGTAAGTCAATTGTAAAGTATTGCATCAGTCATTTGATTAGTGAAAACTTAAGGTTGTGTACCATCTATTAGACATAAATCTTTTCAAGTACTTTTTATATGGTTGAATGTGAAAGTGATAGCTTTTTTCAAATTGTGATTCCTTGCCATGTGAATGTGTGAAGAACAATCATTCTCTTCCATAACCTTCTAAGATGTTAGCATTAGTATGTTAAAATTTAGTTAATTAATTTTTAGTTGTGTTTGATGCAGGTTTAATCTTTGCGCTTGTGAAAGTGTGAAAAAATTCTCAAATGAATTTCGGGGTTCGTCTTTTCGTGCTTATTTTCCTCTCCTTCTCATTAAGATGTGAATCATGGGGTTGGTTTTCATCATCTAAGGAGAGTCACTCAAGTGACAAGTCTTATGGAAATCAAGCAAGTTTAAGAGGTTCAAATGCCGAATTCTCAATTGAGGCGTTTAACGACCCAAAGGGAATGAAGCTAATAGAGAATGCTAAGAATAAAATGGTTGGCTCAAATACTTGTTGGCAAAATGCATACCAACATCTTTTTGCCGGGTGTTCTGAGATCTTGGCGGCCGATGAGAAAAGGTCTAGATTAGCTTGGCACTTAAGTGATTGTTTTCAGAAGGATTCTGGCAGGGCTTCCTTTCCTCATTGTGACTCAAAAACATCAATTTCTTCATGCCTAAGAAACATAGATGACCTTGCTCATAAAGTTTACCTTGAATTCTACCTTGAAACCAACTCTATTTGCTATCAGTTACAGTTAAGTGTGGTTTCTTTTCAAAATCTTTTGTCAACAATTTATTTGACTTACTTTTCAATCTCTAATTTAGTGACAAATTTATTTGTACAGGACACATGCATTCAAACATGAAACTGAGAGACTAGTGACTGAACTGAAAAGTTCTGCTCAGTATGTCGAGGACAAATTAGATAGCATTGAAGAGAAATCAGAACATCTATTAAAAGGCTCAAAACAAATTTCAGATTCTCTTGAATCGGTTAATAGTCACACACAACTAGTAGCTCAAACTGTTAAGAATGTGGAAGGTCATATTGACGTGGTATTAAAGCATTCCGAGAGTGTTTATGAGCAAACTACAAAAATTGCAACATCGCAATCAGAACTAAAAGAAGGCCAAGAGGACATGAAGAGGAATTTAAAGGAGGGGGTAGCACTGCTCAAAGAATCTTATAATTATTTGGGAAAAGAAATAGAAAAGTTAAGAGATGAAGCCATTGAGATTGAGAATAAGGTGATCAAAGTTGGAGACACTATGTCATCAAAGATGAACAGTCTACAAAGCAAGGCTGAAGATATTGAAAATGTGGCAGGGATCTCTTTAGATAAACAGCAACAACTTGTAGATGGACAGTCCACAGCACTCGAGTTCCTAAATTCGTTGAATGAAGTTCAATTTAAAACACTAGTGGAAACGAGGTAAAGTTGATTAAATGCCATAAATTTGTAGGCATAAATTTAACTTGACAAAATCTTAACCTCATAATTTGTGAAATGTAGGAACAATCTACAATATTTTGCTGAATATGGGCAGAAGCAGCATGAAGAGCTTTTACGGCGCCAAGAACAAATGCAAGAAGTTCATGATCAGTTAATGGAAAGTTCGAAAAAAATATTGTCGGTCCAGGTTTGCAACTTCTTGTGGCTATTGTTTTTGAGTGTTTATTTGATATACACATGTATCGTTAATGATTTTTTTTAATATCTGTACTTTATAGGAAATCATTGAAACAAATCAGGCTACTATGTTTATTCATTCCGAAAGAATTTTTGGCATGCTAAATACGATACAGCTTGAATCAAGAATTATTAAAGCTTCTGCTTTTTATCTCATATCAATTTTTGTCATCTATCTGTTGACTTGCACAAATCTTACATACAATTCCAGGCCTCTAATTTACATGTGTAAGTATACCAACTATTGCTTTTAGTTTCTAAACCTTCAAGTTCTGTTTAAACTTTAAATATAATGTTATGGTATGTATTTACAGATCTTTCTGCTGCTCTCGCTGCGGAAATATTAATTAGTCGTTTAATGAGTAATGACATTATGGAGCTACAAACATGGATAATAAACAATGTCCGGTTATTTTTCATGGTAGCTGCTTCAGTTCAATTTCTATATGCAATTTTCACATACAAGTAAGTGTAAAAACAAAAATAGTTTGATATTTAATTGTAGATTTTATGTACTAGAGAGTTTTTTATATCAGAACTTTTGATTGTAAAAAATAAAATAAACTAATAGAGAATCGTTGTTAATATATGCAGGGACTTTGAAAGGTTGAACCATCAAATGCTACTGACACTAATTAACCAATTTAACAATAAACAAAAAGCAAAGCAGTCATCTTGTGACTTTGCTACAGCTGATGATGTGGATTGGTCTCAATGGATAGATACTGATTTACCTGATGATGTGAATTGCCTTGATGATCCAGACTTTACAATCCCAGAAGAAGTTGCAGAGAATTCAATCACAACCTCTACAACTACAAAAAGTTATAATCTACGCCCACGCAATCGTTGACATTGATTCTTTTCACCACACTATTTATGTAGTAATTAGATCTTTGAAGTCATCCATGCACATCACTTTTTTTCTTTAATTTATGTCATGATTTTTAATTATATACTTGTGTATAAGTAACTTATTATGTGACTGTGGTTGATGGTTGGTATGCAAGAGAAATAGAGATAGATATAAATTTCTTTTTTGAATTTTTATGCAATTAAAACTGTCAATTTAGAATACATTCAAATGATCCATGTAAAATTTAGATTACCTTCAATGATCAATGTGACTTCTCATAGTTTCAGCGCATTGTATTTCTTTATTGCACGTGATCCTCACAACTTGTGGCCGATCCGAAGAAAAAAATATATAAATAGTAGTTTGAACAAAACTTAATAGCAATTAGTGTTCTTTGGAAACTGTGTACGGCTGTAGAACTATTATTTCAAGGTTAGTATGACATATTGAGTAATTGTTGCATCCATTAATCCTTCCTTTGAAAACTATTCATAAGAGTATGAAAGAATGTCCCCTCCTGCTAGGGTGCATAGGGTTTGTTTTTCTAAGATCATTGTCGTCGGAAAAAGAATATAAACCTAAGAAGCAACTTAAAAGGTTTGAGGAATATGTGGCGGTGCGGAAGGGTGAAATGATGGATAAGAAGACAACAGTCCAAAGCACATCAGAAGAGAATGAAATTCTGAAGTTGGAAATCAATAAGAGGTTCACATTCACACATGTCTGCAAAGTGATCAAGGAAGTTGCAGCAAAATTAGAGGTGGCTAAGGCTGCAGAAAGCGATGCGTTCATGAAACTTAATTAAGATAGGGATCTAGGGAAGCACAACAGTAAGGCGGCGATGGTGGTTGAACAGCTTGAAGCAGAAAAACCGGCTAATACTGAAAAAAGAAGCTGAATTGAGACGGATCAAGGTGCAATGTGATCCGTGGAGGAGGATGCAGATGCAGCAGCTGCTATGTTTTCGGCAGCGATTAATGGAAAGATCGCTGAGAGATTGATGTCTACGGATAACGGCTACAAGAACAATGTGGTGAAGAGTAATAAGTACTCGCATTTTTGTGAGGAGATTGATGATTGGAGTGATTTAGAAAGATAGAATGTGGTAAAGATTGGTGTCTTGTGTAAGAAGCCTCGGAAAATCATTGGTTGATTTGTGAAGTTCTTTGAATTCACAGTCAAGAAACACCGGTTTGCTTGTTGTGAAATTTTTCCAAGTACCACCCTTCTTTTTGCTATATAAGAGCTGCTTTAGATTTTGCTTATATTTAAGCAAAATTGACGTTGGTGGAGTGTGGAATTTGAAGTAAATACAATTGACATTTTGCTTATATTTAAGACCCGAGGGAGTAGATGTTGGTGGAGTGTGGAATTTGAAGTTTTCCCCCTCATGACTCTCAACTTCGTTAAGTTGTTGATTGAAGCCATAAATTGCTTAAACATAACATGGTTAGTTACTGATTCTGTAGTATGAAGTTTAATAGTAAAATGTCTTTACCTGTTCGGTTTGTTGATTAAGGTTCTGAATGAGACCATGGCTATGTTTATAGTCATGAAAAGTGAGATCAATGATCATAGAATACATTTTAGTAGAATATGGTTTCTTCAATATGCAGTTCACTGAACTAATTGAGGGTGCAGAACACAAGCATTCTTATAATATTAATTGAGATAGAAGATTTCTTGTACTATATTTAGATATTTTTAGAATGAATGTGTTGATGGTTTTTTTCTTCCTTCCATTAGTGTTTTTGTCATTGATAATAAGTATGTGTTTATTACTTTAAGAGTACTGAAATTGCTAGAAGAAAATGCTAACAAAGAAAAGAATAAGGCAGGGAATGTATGTTTAGGCCTTACCCACAATGCGTTCAGAAATATGGCACAATGTTTCATAGACATGTATCATGTATGGAGTGATCAATCATCTTTATTTAGTTTGATAATTTAAAAACTAATGTGATTAATTAGCAGCACATATAAACCAAATTATTAGACCTATTTTAGTAATGTTGAATTGCTTCTTTTTCGCCTATTGGGGACAGGGTATATCAGGTATATCACACTGACACGGTAAAAGAACACTGAGTTCTATATATTAGACTAACTCAAACTCACAATATGTGTATACTTATGATAATACCATGACTTAAACTGTCCAAAGAACCAAAAGGGTAATTAAGTTTAGTTTGGGTTATAGGATTAATTTAGAAGAAAATTTAAATAGAAATATTAAATTTATACAATTCTTTAAGGCTAGGAAGGATCAGAAGCACCTCAGAGGCCAGGGTTCATTATCAGGTGATCATATACTCATCTATTACTCTTCATAACTTATGTTTATGTTTAGTTTTACTATGAGTAGCTAGTTTTATAGGTTAGGTCATGTAGATTACCTTTGAACACAATTGAATTGCTTAGTTTTATTTAGTTAATATTTGCTCTTGATGCTTTAATGTGTTTTCAAATGTTAATAAATCGATTTAGGTTTTGAATGATTATTAACCATAGCTTATGAGGCATAACCTAATATTAATTGTTCCATCTGTAATAGCTTTAGACATATTATATGTCGTCTTTTTGGTAATAGTTGTAATATGCGATCACGGACTCACATAAGATACTAGGGGGTTGTGAACAACGAAGAGGGCTATGGTCCAAGACATTAGTTGGTCATAGCTATTTCTTTTTAAATGTCTAGAAACTAAGCAAGCAAATGTATGTTATAGACACCTTTACCAAGTAGTGAAAGTGAAGAGAATCGAACATGACCTAGTCGTCTTTTTATCAGTATTTATCTCGCCAATTGTAAACCAACTTATGTCCTGCACAATCCTCCAAATTTACACATCTTGATTTGAATTGTTGTTGTTACGTAGAATCACAATGTTTCTCAAGAGAAACTTATAAATATTAGTATTACTTGATTCCTTCAAAGAAAATTATTACTAGATCACATTGAGTAAAATTGTTAAATTTACTATCAGTAGTTTTTTGGTAGTAACCCTCTCGTTCATCAGGAAAAAAGTCCCTAATAATTCGAAATATGCCTGAAAAGTAAGTAAAACATGTCCAAGAAATATTCCACCCATAAATTAAACTCGAGTTCTTCTAAACAATTTGTCTTTTGGTGAAGCCCGTTAATCACTTAAACTAAAACACTTGGTTTACTATCAATAGTTAATAATGATAACTTTTTTTAGGGTAGTTAATAATGATAACTTGTAAAATATTAATAAAATTATTATATTATTTTATTGGAAAATTCTAACTAGTGTTTCAGGGACATTGGTTAAGCAACCACAACATGTAAGTTTTTGTAAAAAGATAGTGTAATTATTACTTCATTAAAAGTAAAAACTTACATTTTTAAGACAAAATTTATATTTGAAGATTCTTTAACCAATGCCCGAAGGCACGGTTAGCAAGACCCTATTTTATTACTACTTTCCTTCTCTAAATAAGAATATTAATTAAATAGTAGATAAAAACTAAAGTAAGATAATGAAGAAAAAAAATAGATAGTAAGCCCTAGGGATCCATTTTTAAAAAAAATTCCTAAATGAAAGTGATTTAATTTTAAATATATAATAATTAATTACTTTTTGCAATTGCATCCGTTTTTATTTTGAGAGAATGCAATTGCATTCGCTAATGAGTAATATTTCTCCCTAGACGATATCTACTATTTTGTGTTTAGGATTTAATTTATATTCACTATAATTTTTTTATACATACATGCAATCAATTCATTTTATAACGACATACTTTTAAGTTAATTTCTAAAATATTACTACGAATGTTTATATTATATGATTTTTTTAACAAGTCAAAATGAGATATATTAACACAATGGAAAAAATTCTGCTCGCTAACACAAGGAGTGCCTAAAGAAGTAGAACAAATTACAACAACCAATCCTGATGAATCACAAGAAAAGGAAGAGAAAAAAACAATCGGTCAATACCCAAACAAACAATGGGTTGTTGCCATCACATATGGTAACCAAAAGAAAAACACACGTTTTTACCTTTCAACCATCATAGGGATGTAATTTTAACCTTTTTCAAGAGTTGCATAATTGATTTAGCTTTATTAGATAAGAGTCTATGATTTCGTTCATTCCAGAGAACCCAAATACAGTAAAGCCAAATCAGATGTAAGAAGGAATGACGGGGTTTGTAGTTTGTACCCTCCTAAAGAATATAGAAATTGAAAAAGATGATCATAACTTGTTGGGGATCCATAAATACACACCAAACCAAGTCTTAACATGTCGCCAAAGATATTATTATTTTATATGATTTGGTTAGATGAATGCATAAAAAAATTACATTGTCACTGCGAAAAAAAATTTACCCTATGTATTTATATAGAAATATAAAAAGAAAGAAATTGTATAATGTAATTGATAATTACAAATTTTGAATAGTAGAAGTAATGCTTAGCTATAGCAAAACCCACTAACTATTGGTGCATTTAATACTAACACACAAGACTTTTATTTATATGACCAAACCTTTGCATATTTCTTCATATTACCTGATGTGGTACATTATTCTAATTATTATTATTGATATCCTCCCGCAAGTTGTATGGTCTGAAAGAGAGATGCAACTTGGACAGTAAGTAATCGAACCTAGGACGAAGCAGGGGTTTGGTTAGAATATCAGCAAGTTGATCATCGGTAGAAACAAAGGATACTCAAAACTTGCCATTTTGAACATTTTCTTAGGCAAAATGATAGGCTAAGGCTATATGTTTCAACTGAGAGTGAAATACAGGATTAGCACTAAGGTGGGTAGCACCGAGGTTGTCACAATAGATGATTGGATTGACTTTTGGAGTGTGGCCGAGTTCAGTGAGTAGGGAAAGGACCCATAGTAGCTCACTCACCGTGTCAGCCAAGGCTTTATATTCTGCTTCTGTGGAAGAGCGAGAAACAAAACATTGTTTTCGAGAGCTCCAAGAGATGGGCGTGCTGCCAAGATATAACAGATAACCAGTGGTGGAGATATAATCATCCTTGTCGCCTGCCCAGTCCGCATCTGAGTAGGCGTGGAGATTTAATGGGGCGGTCGTCGAAATGAAGACGCCTTTGTCACAGGAACCCGCCATGCCAATGCGTCGTTCTGGGGTTTTGCATGAATTGGGCGAGTTTGTTTGTGATGAAGGCAATGTCTGGGCGAGTAAGGCTCAAGTATTGGAGGCTTCCAACGAGCGCTCGATACTCGGTTGGGGACGGTAGGAGATCGCCAGAATCCTTGAGTAACTTATATGTGGCAGACAATGGAGTGGATGCTGGTTTCGTATCTGCCATGCCTGATTTATGTAGTAGATCGGTGATATATTTCCTTTGGAAAAGGAATATGGGACATTATTCTAATTATTATTATTGATAACTTATATATTTTTGTTAATTTGTGTAAAATTATGAATGTATCACATGATGTGGAACAACAGATGGATGTTTATTTAGCAGAAGTCCTTACCAATTTATTTATTTATTAACTAATTTTTGTTTACTTTTGTTTTGATTACTAATTTTCTCTTAAAATAATGAAATGTTAACCAATGTCTTCGAGCCACTAGTTAAAGTCTTTAAATAGTAATTTGTCATAAAAATATGTGTAATCAGTAAATCAATAATTGAAATATTGGACTTTTTTATAAAATAATTTTTTATTTTGAAATTCTTAAAGATTATCCCGGAGACACTCGTTAACGAGACCCTAAAAAAATTGATTACTGTTAATTGTTTGGAGAATGCTAACCATTGCCCTTGGGGCATTGGATAAAGGGATAAAAATAGAAATATAGTATTAGAAAATGATGAAAAATAATAAATTTAACTTTTTAAAAGTCAAAATGTTGAAACTAATGCAAACATGTTACTTTTGACTTCCTTAACCAAGGGTCAGCAAGACACTAATTGTTTTTATCCAATTTAAAAATTAAAATTAAAAGTGGTATTATTGTGACAAGTTCTGACAGTCGTATAAATTTGAAACCGATTACTGGCAAGTTTCTCACGCCAGAATCTTCCGTTGGATTTGGTCTGCAAAAAGCACAGACAAAATTCTTCCCCGAAGTTGGCGCTCACGCTTCACTGAAATTTCTAATTCATTGGGACTCTACAAATTCTCTTATCACCGATGACTGTCATATCACAGTCACCACCAGTTACTTTACTTTCTTCTCTTTTTTTCGTTTAATTTACTTTACGTAATATTTCATCAGTAAATACTACTACTATTGCAGTAAAATTTTCCATCTTATAAAAATCTGTCTGGCGATAGAAAAAATAAAAAAGAAGTATGTAATGCTATGTAAGGACTTTTAGATGAGGATTAATGTTTAAAAATTGTTCAAAATTTTAACTATGATTAGTGTTGATTTTCATAAACGTTCATAATATTACTAGTATTTTTCATTAAGATTGTGAATAAAAATTTTAAGATTAATTTTTATGTATTTACTTTATACAATATGCATCCAATCAATCACACCAAAGTGACATATTTATAAGTTTGTTTCTAAAATATCTTCAAAATAATCTATAGTATGTTGTATGATTTGATTTAATGCATGTGTATAAAAATGTTTTAGTATGTTGTATGATTTGATTTAATGCATATGTATAAAAATGTTTTACATTGTTGGTATATAGTTCAAATTTTTTATAACATTGGTAATAAAAAACTCAACTACCTATATTTGATTTTGTTTGGTTATAGTCAAATAAATATTGTTCATAAGAACATGAAGGAATTTGGTGATCAATATTTTGAACAATTTTTTCTGTCAAAAACAAAATTGAACAATTTTTAAATAGGGATTAATGCAAATGATAGAAAAATCCTTTTAAACATTGTTTTCCCATGGAGCATATTAGACATTTTGTCACATAACAAAGGTCTTATCTAATGGCTGGCTCTGGCTGAACTGAATTTATCTTGGAAAAATCACCAGGAATATTTCAAAACTGAAAGTTCCTGAAATAGTGATTCTAACTGTTCAGACAAGAGAAAACTCAGAATCAGGTTGCATAAAACTATCTATGAAACGTCACTCTCATTTCCTCTATTGTCTATCAAACAAGAAAACCATGCTTTAGGTAAAACAGTTCATAATATAGTGCACTCCAACTTCATTGATTTTGGTGGCAAACATACATATCTGGAATTTCATTAGTCTATTCACCAATATTACAACAAGACAGTCGTACAAAAAATGTGACATCTTAGATGAACTAAAAAAAAGAGGGAAAATAATACAAACAAACAAGGTAGAAAAGAGATTTGATCCAATTCCAAATGAATCAAATCTCTATCAACCCAAAACTACTCAAGAGAATTGAAATTTAAATTAATCAAGACTCATATATTTTAGTCAAACATTAGGCGAAATTAAATTAAATGACTTCCAAATTGTGTAATTTCCGCAAAGGCAATGTGATCGCAATTATGGTTGCATTAGCCACATTTGTCTGCATTTTACCACAATATCAAGACCTGTAACGTAACCAAAATTGCAATTTAGAACCAAAATGTAGCTTTTGATTCTACATTAGGGGACTATGGAGAAGCCCTTGCCAAGGAGATGTGAAACCATTATTCCAACTTGGTCTTGCCGATTCAACTTCACCGATGTTTGATCCTCCATTCAGCTGCCATGGAAAACCACCAAAAACTTTACTTTCACTAATTTGTTCCCTTCCACTGCACATTTCTTGCTTCACATTGTTAATTTCTTGATCATAGGGAAACATCATCTCTTCACTAACCCCACAAGCATTGTTATTTGCATTGTTACCACTATTTACTTCACCATTGTCCCCATTTCCATACACACCATACATATTCTGAACATTATTATTATAATGTAATCCATTTCCAAGAAATAACCCACTTCTAATTGCATCCATAAATCCATGGTTTATAGCTGAATGGTTGTTCATGCCTGAATTCCCTAGATTTGAAACATCATGATCATCATAACCCATTTGTCCACATGATTGCTTTTGAAGCCTAGCTAATGCTAATGCAAAATCATTGGAATTATGATCATAAGTTGAATGAGGGAGGTTATTAAACGGGTTGAGATTTGGTGTGAATGTTTGATCTTGAACCCTCTTTGAAGATGATGATGATGGTGATGATCTTTTGTTTTTTCTGCATCCACCACCAACAGGAACATTCCTTAGGGTTCCTCCTTTGGTCCAATACCTTCTGCAAGATTTGCAGAAATATCTTGGCTGAGTAAGACTATAGTTGTTGTAGTAACAGAATTTGGTATTGGTTGAGTTGCATCTTGGACAGTTCAAAGCTTGTTCTGGTTGAGGTTTTGGTTTTCTTTCTTGCTCTTCTTTTGAGCAACCTAACATGTTTTCCATTGATGACTGGCTTGACATTTGCTGCAACACCAAAAAAAATAAAACCCATGAGTACAAATCTAATGAAACTAAGTTCAATTATTGACCAAAATTATACACATAAAAAATATAATTGGATTCCAATTTTAGTACTTTAATTTTAACATTTAGCAACGGAATTAGAGACAATTTTTATTTTTTTGGATCTCTGAAATTATTGAGCTGAATCAAAGTTATAATAGATGATGTATGCAATATCCATATACAATTACACATTACTCAATACTCATACAACAAAAGTTAGAGTTAATGTTGTAAATTAAGTAATACTACAATAAAACTCATTAAGATATAGAAAAACGACTGAATAAACCACTCTTGAAAACATGTACTAGTAGCACTTTTTTTATGAAGGTATATACTAGTACTTAGGTCATGTGAATTTTGCAATTTATGTATTTTGTTGGTAGTAGTTAAATAATATAAAAGATGAAGATAGGAAAGTTAATTAACTTGCCCTAACTTCAAATTTCCAGCTAGAAGAGAGATAAATTAGATAAATAGAAGACATGAATACCATATACATTTACATAAATTAAGAGAACAAGAACAAAAGTGCTTTAATTTCTAATTTATTGCATAAAATTTGTAGAAAGTATATGAAAAATCAATATATTTTTGGTGTAAAGATGGATTATTAAAATTTTCTTAATACTTAAAGCTACTCTTATGGGAAGAATTAAAACACAAAATCCCTCAAACATGATATTGAAATTTAAATGAAGCTAGCTAGGCATGCATAATGATGCATCCTAATGAGTAGTCCTACCTGAGGTTGTCCACAAGAAGGATCCATCAAAACAATAAGATCAGTGAAGCAGTTAGAACTTCTTTGGTGTGTGCTTGGAAGTGAAACTGAATGGGAAAAAAAGAAGAAAAGGGAAAGTAATAAGAGAAACAAACAAGCAATGTAATCCAGAGAGAGAGAGTGAAAAATCCAAAATGAGGTTGGTAATGGAAGCAAAGGTGCTGTATAGGTAGGTATATATAATAGGCAATCCCAATCCCAAGAGAGAGAGAGAGAGATGGTATTTTTGCCGTACAAAGACTACGGTTGGGTTACACAAAGAGATAACGTTACTAATTAAATTAAATAATGGAAAATACAACAAATGAATCTGTTGTGAACAACGGTTTCATACGAAGCAAACTACTAGTTGAAAGAAAAACCTATGCTTTGCTTTGATATGTTGTCTGTATACTCCAGTGGGTCAGTGGATGTGGATGCAACTGTTAGTGGGTGTGGGACCCACTTTCGCTGGACTAAGCCAGCTAGGTCCCCACACATCCACCACTCAATGCCTCCCCCCAATATATATTTTTTTTTGTTAGACCCTCACTTCCAAATTCATTCTTTCATCCCCTAATCTTAGGATTTCATATACCATTTTGCAGTAAAATTATCACAATTATTGATTTGAGATTAGAAGATAACTGCGAAAAATCCAATTCCTTTGTGTCAAATGATTCCTCGCAATAGATAGGAACCCAAAGTTAAACAATTAAGACGACGAAAAAAGGACAAGTTTGATTTTTTTATTTATTATTATTATTGAAAATACCAAACTTGAATTTTATATCGTTCAATTGAGATCGAAAAACTTTTGGTATAAGACTACGTAACCGCGGGGGTTCTTATAAACCGCAAGGAATTCGGGTCACCGATTTTCTCTACCCCAAACATTTTTTTAGAGGAACATTTCATCTCTTTAAGATTGGTATATTTAAACTTAGGATAATGTTAACCGGGAACACTGGTTAAGGAGTCAAATGTAGTAAGTATTACATTGAAACTTGTGCTGTCAACTCTTTAGAAGTATAAAAAGTGTTACTTTTATTTTAAAACTTGCTTTTTTTTAGTTTCCTTAACCAGTGTCCCCTAACCAGTGCCCCGGGAACACTGGTTAACATCACCCTTAAACTTATCAATTAAGATAAACACTTGTAACATTTTTTAAGATAATTTATAGAAATAGTTTAACTTGTTAAAAGGATTTATAGAAATAGCTTAGCCTAATTTAGATTATTTCTATAAATTATCCACATTAACTTTTGAAATCATACTATCACTCATAACAAAACAAATCGATTTTATTGTATTTTTTGGTATATAAATAATGGTCAGTTGATTATTTGGTTCTTTAACTTATTTTTTATTTCAAAGTAGTCCCATAAATATTAAAATGTTGAATTTGATCCTTTATATTCGCTTCTGTCAATCAATTTGGTCATATTCCATTAATTATAAATGGGGTAGGATCAAATGACACCAAGGTGTCAAATTAAATTTGACACTAAATCTTAGTCATTAACATAGTTTTAATTTAGAGGAGTGATATTTGTATAACCAATTTTGTAAAACTCTTATGACAACCACATTTCTGCTCTTTTTATTGGACAAAAACAATGGAGAGAGAAAGATAAAGAGAGAGAATAAAAACACATGTGAGTATGAGAGAGAAAGTTGTATCAAAAGTTGTCAAAAAATAGATGTACAAATATCATTTCTCTTTAATTTAACGGTTCCTATCAATTCATTAATTGCTCACATGCTTGATCAAATGACCTATCTTTTAATTTTAGAAATAATTTATTCTTTCTTCTTTTGGTTAATTACTTTCTGAAAATTCTCTGATTCTAAATCTCTTTTTCTTTTGAAGGATTCAAACGAAAAAAAATCCTCTGATTCTAAATCTCTCCTTTTTTTAATGATTCAAAAAATGCATTTATGCTTTCACTTCTCTGTGTTGTATTCATCCCAGCAAAAAAAAGGTCTTCATATTATAAATAGGATTCCATGACCCTCTAATATTGTACAAACCTTGGAGCCATTCATTTTTTCCCAGATCCTATTTAACCATAATTTGGTGCCAATCTTCCTGAAAATGTTTAATGCATAATGAATCATGTATACACCTTTTCTGCTCCTTGAAATTTGAACTTTTATGGTATATGTGTGAGAGTTTCTCATGAAACTTTTTTCTAATGTGCCACAAACATAATCGACGCTGAGTTAATTGGAGTAATGAAATAGGGATGAAGCGTGTGCAAGAGAGCCATAATAATAAGAAATAGAGAATCTTTCACACAAAAAGAGAGAGATATATAGAATCAGAGAATTTTCGAAAAGTAATTAATCAAAGAGAAAAAAGAATAAATTATTTCCAAAATTAAAAGGTGGGTTATTTGACCAAGCATGTGAGCACTTAATGAATTGATAAGAATCGTTAGATTAAAACTATACTAATTGCCAGGATTTGGTGTCAAATTTAATTTGACACCTTGATGTCATTTGATCCTATCTCATTATAAATTTATAACATCAAATGTATATTGTCAAATGTATATTTTAATCCTTTGTTTATAAAAAAGAGGATTGTCAAAGATGCATGTATATTGTATCTTACGGTGGACCATCAACAACTATTTTTTTCTTTATTCCTCTTCTTCCTTTCTCTTCTTCATCATCTTCAACATCACCTTCGTCGACCTTCATAAAAAACCTAAAAATTCATCAACAACAACCCTCATCACTATACCATATCATCACCATGTGGCACATTCAGTATATTTGTTGTGTCATTTTACCATGTCTCTCCACTAAAAAATTTGAGCAAGTGCTAGAAAGAATTTCACTATGCCTAAAAGACAAATGTTACAAAAATGAAAACAATTCTTAAAAAAAAAGTTAAAAATAGTTTATTTAAATAAAAACTAATTAAACATGGGCTAGTCTTGTAACATGATGAATCAAGGTTTAAATCCTTACTAAGATAGTTGTTTGTATTTAGTCTTTAATTGCGCCTACAATGAGATTCAATAGTTGAATTCCTTCCACTAGATCCAACATTCATTGGTCATATGTGATTCAATTTTCTAATACCATATTGTATTAAAAGCTAAATTATTTAGCCTAAATATAATATTCTTAGACACAAAGAAAAACAAATATTTCGTCTAAGAAGGGGGTGAGAATATTAATGTTTAATTAATGGATAGGCATGATGAGGGGTGGGGTCCAAGTAATGAGAAATTAATTAATGTTGTGATAGTCGTTTGTTGAATGTCTGAGTGATGTGGATTGGTAATGATGGTTGGTGACAGGGAAGGGGACACCTATGACTATCAAAGAACAGAATCTTAAATCTTAATCTTGGTCCTCTTCATATCTTTCATCCATTTGGTGCATTCATTTACATATTCACACACACTATACTAGTAATGGTAACGCTATTTACCTCTTTTTATTGTTTTGGTTTATTACATGAAACACGTTGTGCCTTATATGCATATACATGTATAATTATTCATTCATACACCTCACCAATTAACCATCCATCACTCACTCAATTCATTGTTCATTATCAATCAATTTTGCTTTACTTAGGTTGGGTTTCTTGGTCCTTCAATTTGGGTGATGGTGGTCCCTTTATACCCCAAAACTGATCATGATCAATAATAATCTGCATACAGTACTCATCAGTGACTTGTCTTAACTTCCACTTTATTCAATCGAACTCTTAGGCTTTTTTTTTCATTCAAATTCATTCAACAGACATAATTTCTCACTGTAGTCAGTTCACACGAAAACCAATGTCTCATTTTTTGAAAAACAATAGTAGTAATATTAATAAATACTATAGAACATTTCAAAATATTCTTTTAACATAGCTAAGCTAAGGGATACATATGAAGCTGCCCTACCCTAGTTATAATAATGAAAACCACACATAAATTAATAGACCCCATATTGCTTTAACTACTCTACTACTCGAGGTGCTCCTGGTGTGCATCGTGATCGTAGACAATCGAAGGTTCGATCCAAGATCAAACGATCTATATTTCAATGCATTTTTAAAAAAAATATGAAATATGAAGTTTAAAATTTGAACCAACGAGTGTTTGTTTAATTATAACTCACTGCATACATTTAGAGGGTGTGATTTCACATAACTCAGATCCATCCTCTTGCAACTTGCATCTAATTAATTAAGTTTGAGCTGTATTGATATCAGAACAATAAAGTAACAATTATCCAAAAAAATATGATTAACAAATTAAGACATATTTGATTGATCCACATTGATTAGATGAATTTTTTTAAAATAATTAATTGATTAGATGATAAATTCCTCATAGTACATGACGCTTGACTTGTCGTTTAGCTGTTAGAAAAAAGCACTATCTCTCGTTTTTCTATAAACGATTTGTATCTGGAGACTAATTGTTTAATCAAAACCTAGAGGAAAGTTAACAGCCATCATTTCATTTTATAATTTTTTAAGCCTAATTTTAATGCATATGGCTCTTTTTTAGTCTTGGTTACAAAGAATATAGATGAACATGCAATCCACCCAAACTATGTTCCCTGACCTAACATATCTTAGCTATGATTTTGTTCAAATCCCGTAAATTGGATTAAAAATATGGACAAACATAAACTGCATGTGATCATAGATAGTCAGCAATTCAACCAAATAAGAAATCATAGGGTCTTTTATAGGTTTTGTTTGTTTTAACCCCCAGAAAAAGATAAAGTAACCTATTGATTTGATTTAAGGACACTATACCTTTCAAATTTTTCCTAAATTAGGTGTTATAACTCCACTGATATTATCGTGGCAGGAACCTTGGAATAGGTGGCGGGAAAAACTATGTTGGAACAAGTAGTGGTTTTATCTTCATGCTTAATGCTTAATTTTACTTTTTTTTTTTGGAGTATTGTGGCAAACAATGATTGGTCCAACTATTGATATCATTTGGATTGGATCCTATGAAAAATTATCCTTTGCTTGAGCTGCACCTAGGTTATTTTTGTGCATGTTTGAATTTTAAGTGAATTTAATAGAATCAAAAGGTATAACGTTTGTTCAATTTACAAAAGATTTTGATAAAACAATGTCACTACGACTTTATCAAACTCATTCAAATATACACTTAGTCTTATTAATAAAAATAGAAATGTTTGAAAATGCATGAATGAATAATATGATTTAATAATTAATTTAATCAAAATGTTGAAGAATAGAACAAAATATGTTATGACTTGTGGGGCATGTATAAGGGTATATTGTGGGTGTGGGGTAAGACATGTTTGGTTGACTGGTCAAATTAATCAGAACAGTCAAAGGAAACATAGACAAACAAAAAGTAAAAACTTATCACAATATCAACATCCCAAGACACAAGAACATCCACGGTAGTATTTTTGTTTGTTTGTATTGGCATTTCTGTTAAGAAAAGAGAATGTCATTCCCACTTCTTACTTCCACATAATCTTTGTCCCTATATTATATGGCTCTAATAATTTTAGTTACTTCCAATGCAATGACACTTTTTTTGATAAAAATTCCATAACACTTTTTCTAACTAACATTACATGACTTTTACATGATGTTAAGCTAACTAACACAAATAAATTTCCACATTTGTATTATGTGTTTGCTTTGTGGTGAGTGTGAATGGTGAATTAGAATAGTGTATGATATGTTTGAAAACAAAATTGCGGGATGAGGAAAAGCCTGAAAAGGACATTAGCAACTAGGTGAAGCATGCTTATGAAGAAATATTTTATTTTATTTTATTTTATCTAACAACCACTGGATGTTTATATTCTCTTTGAAATTGAAATAGATTAATTAATACTACTACTAGAATCATTAATTAAGAATTAGGGTTAAGAATACTTTGGATTTGGAGGCATAAGATCGAGGAGATTTAGTTGGTCGGAGAGAGGTGGACCCATGAAGATGACGCCAGATGTTTGTTTTGAACACGTGGCATTGTGATTGCGGCTAAAATAAGAATATTGCCTTTTACGAGGAAAAAAGAACCATGACCATAATGTACTGTACTCTATTCATTTCATAATAATTTTGTAATAGTATTATCTAATGGTTGGATTGAGGAAACTCTTTCTTATATTGATTCTGTCGTTGCAACCGATTTGGTTCGCGTTTAAATGAAATCGTTTTTGTCAAAAAAACAAATAAAAAACTAATGGTTGATTACTCCAAGGGTAGGAAATTTGAGCTTCTTAGACAAATAGTCGGAGATCAATTCATAGTTTTTTGTATAGAGAACAATTGGTTGAAAACAAGCTAACAAAGTAATTAAACTTAAATAATTAATTGGTTTTAGTTAAGTCCGAATCGTTGGAGATAAACTAAGTTTAAATTATAGCTGAAGCTATTTTTGCATGTCATAATTCTCTGATAAAATTATAGATTACCAAAAGACATTTCATTCTTGAGGGAATTAGAGAGTTTAAGACTAAAATAATAGTAACAAAAATAAAAGAATAAGCGGTATATATGGCAATATATATACCAAGAAACAATTCACATTTTTCTGTCAAAAAAGAATTACATTTTTGAAACAAAAATTCACATCCCCTAAAAATATTTTTTGGAGTTTAGTCTCGCATAAGTAGTCCAATATTTTTTTTTGACAGAACATAAGTAGTCCAATTAGTAGCTAAAAAGAAATACTAATTATATATTTGGTATAATGGTGAATATGTCAAAGTTAGGTCATCCACTGTGATTTCTTAAAAACTAAATTTTGTAACTTTCAACAAGTCATAATGAATTGTCGTGAGTCTCATGTATCCACCGTAATACCAAATAAAATGAAGTTAAAAGCGTTTGAAGCATAAAAGTCACGTATTCAATCTTACAAACTCCTCAAAAAAGATTAACCAAATCTTAAAAACTAGCATTACTAGGTAACATGATCTACAAATAAAAAGATTAAAAATAAATTGGAGCTCTATTATATATGCCTCTAGCTGCTATCCTTGTGGCCTATTGATTCGGTGGGACCCCAATTTCTCCTCCCTTCTCAAGCAAGGTATCTTGTTGTCATATTCATATTGTATACTATAGTTCAATTTGTATATCCCATAGGTAATCACACTAACTCAGCCCTACCCTACTCAAATTCACGAATGAATGTTATGGGTAATTTGAATCCAATGAGCACGTAAAAAAATGAATTGGATCACCACTCGATTCGATCGGTGGACCCCAATCCTCTTCTCCCTTCTCAAGCAAAGAATATTGTCATATGCATTTAAATTATATGTGTGTGGAAGTCAAAAACGACGGATCCAAGTCGTCTCTTCTTATTCTCTCCATATTATCCCTTATTTTACGAGTTGAATCTATCTCTATATTTTATAGAGAATGATAAAGAGAGATGAAATAAAGAAAGAAGAACAAAACAGAGATCAAGAGAGCGATAGACATAAATTGTAGAAGTTTTAGAGAGAAGATAAAAAAAAGAGAAATATGAAATAAAGAAAGAAAGAAAATCTAAGGAGAGAACATCAAATGATAGATAGATACAAATTGTAAACGGAGGCAAAAAGAGTAAATGACCAGAAGAAGATGATCCAATTTAAAAAACAATATATACACAAATTAAAAGTAATTATATATATATATATATATATATATATATATATATATTTACATTTGTATATTAATCTACAATAATTTCATATAGTATTAAGATGTGTTAAGATTCATTAATGTCAACAACACTGTAATTGTATATAACATTAGTCTTGACAACATATAAAATGAGTGTAGATTAAAGTGTCAAGATAGAAACTTAATTTTAATCTAACATTTGGTCAAAAATAAAAACCTTCAACCTAACATGGATTTTGACATAACTTTTTGACCGTAATATGATTACATTGTGGAACCCTAATTAACAGAGGTTTGGTTACACATGGTAACCAACATCTTTATAAAACAATAGAAAAGCATACCCTAAAGAGAATAAGATGAGGAGAAAAGCCTTTCTCTTGAAGTTCGGATACTTGACTCTTGCCTTGTACCCCTAGCTTTCTGAATGAATAAAAGTGGGCACAAGGGTCTCTATTTATAGTGCATCATTATTTAGTGTTTAAGAGATAAAAAGTGGGCTTTTTTCTCCGATCCAACTTGAAAAATAAGCAAAATAAGCATTTTATTCGTAGTCATGCGCATGAGCACATGAGGCAGCAACCAAGGTTGTCCCATGCTCAGGAACTCATGAGGCAGTAACCTGGATGCGAATTTTGCAGTGTTCGTCATTTTTTCAAGCGTTCTTCCGTCTTGAAATGTCTTGGAACTTAGGATGAATTTTCTCCAACTTTAATTGTCTTCAAAAACCTTCTAAGAACTATTAATCTTCAATCTTCGTATCCCTTGATCATTCATGTGATTTCTTGTTTTATCGATTTCTATGATTTCTTACTAAAAAGATTCAAAACACCTACGAAGTTGCATGATTTAGGATAAAAGTGAATTACAACGACTTGAATAAAAACTATAGAGAATGTTTCTCAAACCACATACAACTCCTCTAAATGACCTCTTATTTGTCTTCAAATGCAAATAAAATAACTAAAAATATAGCCTAAAATATCATATGATGCCCCGTCATCACAACCCCAAAATTAAACTCCTGTTTGTCCTCAAGTAACAAAATTGCAAGAAATTATAATTTATATGAATTTAAGAATTGAAACATACCTTTTCGGAGATGGTGCTCATATTGTTACTCTTCCCACTTTCAGACTTGATTAACTTACTATTTCCACCAAGCGAGTTAGACTTAGAGAAGATACTCTTAATTTCAACAACTTACAATTCCAAGATACATGTATGTACCTCCTAAAGTCAATGAGCTGGTCAAGGAATATGTCACACTCCGGTCGTCATGTGATTGTACATTACTATGAGGTTGATGCAATTCTAAACAACCATTCAAGGTCCATGCTACCACACTCACGTAGAGGTCTTTTCAAAATTATAACGTAGTTAAGGTTCAGGAGGGATATATTTAGAAAAGTAGGCGCACAAATAATTTTAGAGTTAGTTTCTAAGGATTCGTGTCACAACCAATATGATGAGGTACTAGCATTTGTGTCAACAAGAAAAATGGGTAGATGAATGTACTAGCAATATGATGAGGTACTTTAGCTTTGATAAAATAGTTTAAATGACGGGGTAAATTTAGACAGAAAATATTCAATTCAAAATGGTCTATCTGTTATTTTTATTGTGTTAACGCGTATAAATTATGAACAATGGTTTTTATGAAATTTTGATTAAAATTATTTTGATTTGATAAAAATATTAGTTATAGATAATAGATATTTTGAACTTTCATTTTGTAACAACTATACTTATATTTTTCTATGACGCTAATAATATAACAAATATAATATAAATTCTTATGATTCAAAAAAAAAATATAAATTCTTATCTTTTTAAATGAAACCAAAAAATATCATTTTTTTAGTCAAGTTTGTTTAATTGAAGGGTATGATTGGAAGTTAAATAGCCCGGATAAAATCGTGTATTTTCTTGTATAATCAGGGACGAATCCAAAAAATTTAATCAAGTAGGGTCAAAGTCATATCATAAAGAATACAAGTTATTTTTATCAATCTAATAAGGGTTAAATATGTTTTTGGTCCCTATAAATATGTCAACTTTTCGTTTTAGTTCCTCTAAAAAATTTCTTCAACTTTTAGTCCCCCAAAAGTTCTTCACCTTCACTTTTGGTCCATCCTTTAAAGTAAACTCATATTTTTGAATAAATTTTTACAGAAAAATTTATAATATTGTAAGAATCTCTCCCAAAAAAAAAATAGAATTTTTTAACAAAACATGAATTAAATACGAATTTTATATTTTTGGCGGTTAAAAATTCTTGTTTAATTTATTAAAAAACTCTAATTTTTTTGGGAGATTTTTACAATATTCTACACATTTCTGCACAATTTCATTAAAAAATACAAAAATTTATTTAAAAATATGGACCAAAAGTAGCGATTAAAAATTTTGTAGGGACTAAAAGTAGAAGGAAACTTTTAGAGGGACTAAAACAAAAAATTAGTATGTTTATATGGATCAAAAACATATTTAACTCATCTAATAATTACAACACTTTTTGTATACATAGTTAATTATTTTGGTTTATTAACCATTGGTATTATGATCTAAACCCAAAACCCTAAATGAATAAAATAATACCATATAAATTAGGTCGTATTGCATAAATATCTAAGTATTGGTTAAAAATTCAGTAAACAAGTAGGGTCAGATGACCTCGTTACCCTCACACTAAATTTGTGAGTGTGTAGTATAAGTAAAGCTAAAATTATGATATACTCCCTCCATTTCTTTTTAAGTATCGCTTTAGATTTTTAACACAAAAATAACAAAGTGTTTTTTTGCACACTTTTTTCCTATTATACCCTCATTTTAATCCACTAATAATATCCTTTTTTTTTGCACACACTTTATCTATCCAATAAATTTAATATGTAAGAAACAATTGTTAGTTACTACTCTCTTTCTCCAACAAATTCCTTTTTTTTTGCATGCTTTATCTTTCTCTCATAACAAACAATTTTCAATTTTCTAAATATTATGCATATTTCTTGAAATTTTTAACAAGTACTGCTCATGTTATTTATAGAATTTTAACTCCTCATGGAACTATTATCATAGGTGATACAGATCATAACAATCAGATGTTATGACTTTGCATCCACCACTCTACCATGCTAGCTTTCCATTTCCACCACTCTACTATTGACAATAAGGCCAACAATCCACCATGTTGGACAATGTTTATTTTTACTAGATTGTGTTCCCATTGATATGTATTAATTATTGTTACTATTTCAACTACAATCTGGCCTCTAGGATTGCTATAAATAAGGTCATTTCCTTCATGTATCATGACCAATTTGAAATATACAAAACTTAAGTTTTCTCATTTGAGAGTTAGAGAGTGGATTCTCTCTTGGTTTCTGAGTCATTTTGGCATCAAAGCAAGGTTCCAAATTCGGAGTTGAGTTTGAGTGAAAGAATCAACGGAAAGTTTGAGTTTTCTAAAGGTGTCCTTAAAGAAAAAGAGCTGCCACCCTCGAAACTCTACTTTGCGGCCATTTTTTCGCAAAACTAACGCCGCCATTGCGTTCAAAAGGCCGAAAAACCTTGGCAGTAGGTTTTTGTCACCAAAGGAGCCTCCGCCGCCAAACGACTCGCCAGAC